>Ga0163150_10000056_pt1 | contig 197237 bp, 179 predicted proteins | sample OliLakLV19P2IB_FD_148628 | JGI IMG/M metagenome (GOLD analysis project Ga0163150, IMG submission 148628) | Freshwater microbial mat bacterial communities from Lake Vanda, McMurdo Dry Valleys, Antarctica - Oligotrophic Lake LV.19.P2.IB | ecosystem: Environmental > Aquatic > Freshwater > Lake >... | reverse complement strand
CGACGCGCGGTGACGGGAGTCCTGCCACGGCACCAGCAGCAGAACCCAGCTCTGGGCCGTTGGCGACACCACGTGCCCGCACCACCGCCGCGCGCCGCCGTGCGGCATGGGGCGCGAAGACGCCGTGGTACAGCAGGAGGTTGACGCGCGGCTTCGGCGTCAGCGCCGCGAGGCGGCCAAGGAAGTCGACCGGGTCGAACAGCAGGGCGCGCGTGCCGTCGCGCCATGGCCGCCGGAGTTCGAGTCGCACGCGGCCGTCCGGGGCGATCGCAAGAGAGTCCTGCGCGATCGGCGGCCGTAGAAGGTATCGGCACAAGTGCTCGAGGCGGGCCCGGTCGCCGGCAGGGACGGCGACGCCTGCGTGCAGGTCGAAGCCGGCGATGTGCGCGTGCCACGGCGCACCCGCGCCGTCATCCGGCGCGGCCTCCGCGGCGCGATCGAGGCGTGCCGTTCTCGACCCGGCATCGGCACCGGCCGCCGAGCGTCCCGCCACCGACGCGGCTGCGAGTCCTGCGAGCAGCGGCGACTCCTCCGCGAGCTCGTCACGGCGATCGCCCTCGGCGATTCCGTCTCCTTCGACGTCGATGCCGTGCCGCCGCGCGAGGCGCACGATGCGCCGGCGCACCGTCGTGAGCACGCGCCAGACATCCTGATCCGACGGTGCCGGCAGCGGCACGAAGCGCGCGCCGGCGCCGGCGAACACGCCCTGAACGACGAGCGAGTGGAAGTGGACGTTGAGCAGGTTCGCGGCCGAGCCGAAGCGCTGGATCGCGGTGACGGCCCCGCCACGGCCGTCGGCGACACCCCGCCGGCGCGCGCGACGTCGCTCGAAGGACAGCACCGCACGGATGAACACCGCAAGCACGCGCCGGCAAAGCCGCTGGTCGTAGGCGAGCGCGTAGCGAAGCCGGTGCGGCGTGGTGAGCACCCACTGCCGGACGGGCAGGCCGCCGAGGACGTCGTCCACCAGGTGCGCGGCGAGGCTCGCCATGCGGCGTCCCGTGCACGACGGGCAGAAGCCGCGTCCCTTGCGAGAACGCGACCAGCAGGTCGGTCCGACACTCGTCGCAGCGGAAGCGGGCGAAGCCGCGCGCGAGCTGACCGCAGTTGACGAACTCCCGCAGCTCGCGCTCGACGAAGCGCGGCACACCGTCGCCGTCGCTGCGCGCGCGAGCTTCTGCGAGAAACGTCTCGAGGTGCTCGTGCACGATGCGGCGCAGCGCGCCATGCCATGCTCGGGCAGGCGCGGGCGGTAGCCGGGCGCGTTCGGCCCGGCATGGTCCGCGGCCCTGCGGACAACCGGCAGTGAGCAGCCCGGATCCACGGCCGCATCGCTTGCGCGCACCGTGCCGGGCGTCGCGATGTCGCTGCTGCAGGAGATTCCGCGCTCAGCGGCGGGGCGGAGCGAGCGAGGTGCAACCTCCTGTCACACCTCCCGAAACGCCGCGCTTCGCACGGCAAGGCACCGAGCCGCGCCGGGAGTCGTGGCGATGCGACGGCCCCCCGGCACGCCGGCAAGCGCGCGACCACGGCCGCGCGCGCTCGCCTCGTCGTCCGGCTCAGCTCAGCCGAGCTGCGCCTTGGGGCACATCGTCACCGCGTCCCAGGTCGCCTACGTGCTCGGCTCATTCGTGACAATGAAAGGGCCGCATGACCGGAGCTACGCGCCGGTACAGGAGCTGCTCGCCGGCTGGGCGCCGCTCGACGGCGTCGGCTTCCAGGCGCACCTGGGGCTCGCCCCGATCGGACAGTACGAGGACGGGCCGACCATCGCTGCGTCGCTGCCGCACTTCGCCGACCTCGGCCTGACCGTCGAGCTGACCTAGCTCGACGTCACGCTCGTGTTCCGCGCCGGCGACCTGCCGAGCCGGCTCGCGTTCCAGGGCGATGCGTACCGCGCCGCGGTCGGCGCGTGCGCCGCGCTACCGTCGTGCAGCGGCGCGACGACGTGGGGACTCTCGGACCGCCACACCTGGCTGCGGTCGTTCTGCGGCGTTCACCGACTGGCCGCTGCCGTTGCGCGCCGCTCTCCTCGAGGCGGCGCTGCGCCGGCGCTTGACGCGGACGCGGCGTCGGGGCCCGGCCAGGCGGTCCGGGCGACGGCAGCCCGCATCTGGCCGTGGCCCGTGGGGCCGTTTCAAGGCGGACGCAATGGACCGCGCGGGTTCAGGCTGTTTCGAATTGCAGCGTGCGCAGTTGCTCCGGTGCGACCCGGGAGCTCAGGTGGAGGATCTCGACCCCGACGACCTGGCCCTCGGCGTTGAAGTCCAGCACGATCCCCGGCTGCACCTCCTCTGACTCGACGATCGGTGATTCATCGAGCCGAAAGTAGAGGGCGTCGCTGCCCGGGTCCACCTTCAGTTTCATTCGCTACCCTTCATGCGCCTGTCGAAGAACACGGTGACAATCCGTCTCGTCACCTGGTTTGCCACGACTCGTAGCACGCGGCCGCCTCTCTCGGGAATCGCCTTCAGGAAGTGCTCGGAGCCGTCGTCGCGCGATTCGGTCTGATCCGGCTCGGCGATCGCGCGGCGCACCCAGTCCATCTCGATCCCCCTTTCCTGGAGAACCGTCGCCGCGTGCGCGGACAGATCGAGGGCCGCCGCCGTGCTCATCGCAAGGCCGATACACGCTCACGCACGCGGAGGCGAATGCGTCCCATGCCCGGATCCGCGAGAAGGAGGGGACAGTCGGCGTACGTGCTCACCAATCGCTGCCAAACGGCCGACTCGCGGCCATTTCTGCTCCAAGGCCCTCCGGGAGGGCCGACGTCGCGCGATCACCGCATGGCCTCTCCGTGAGCTGGGGCGCGGCACCAGGACCGGGTCGGGCATGATCGGGAGGCACCGCGCAGAGGATGGCGTGACGGGGCGCTCGCTCGCTATGGCAGCTCTTGAATGGACACGCTCGACGATCCACGCGCTGCGGGCGCCAATCCCACGTGCCGCTCCCTCGGCATCGCGCCTCCCGACCTCGCGCGATTGAAGGACCATCGCGAGGCGAACACCTACTCGCTGCTGATCGTGGCGCTGCTCGAGCGCGGCGTGCCGATGACGCTCGCCGAGGTCGCCGATCGCTTCGCCGCCGCCGGCGTCGCACCGCGCGAGCGCGCGCTGCTCTCGCTCAAGCGCTGCAAGCCGGCGCGAGCGCCGGTGTACCGCGACGGCGACCACTATGCGCTCGACCTGCACGACGACGAGCTCGACCTGTGGCTGTTCCGGCTCGGGCTGCGCGGGCCGCGCTACGCCGTGCCCGAGCCTCCGGTCGATCGGCCGGAGGCTCCACCGCGACCCGGCCCCGACGAACCGCTCTCGCCCGACGAGCTCGCGGAGGGATGGCGCGGCAACGCGGCGTGGTCGGCGTTCTCGCCGCAGCGCCTCGCGATCGCGATCCTCGACGCGCACGGTGGCGCGATGTCGGCCGACGAGGCGATCGCCTTCGCGGACCGACACGCCGGAGAACGCCGGCTCAGGCAGGAGGCCGCGCAGCGCTGGCGGACCGGTGCGCCCGTGCAGGCGACATCCGACGGCCGCTGGGTGCTCGACCGGCACCACCCCCTGGTTGCGTCGGCGCGCGAGGCGGTACGCGACCGCGTGGCGATGGCGCACAAGTGGGCACGCTACCGGCAGAGCTCCGAGGAGATCGCGGCGCGCATCCGCGAGTCGGAGCGCCGCAGCGCCGCGCAAGCGGCGGAGCTCGCACTCCTGCGGCGCGCGATCCTGCACGCGTTTCCGCCGGAGGCGCCCGTCGCCGTCGTGCTCGTGGACGTGGCCGAGCGTCGCATCGAGGAGTTCACGATCCAGGCGGGCACGGAGTGGCTCGACGCGGTTCGCGCCCGGCTCGCGCTCTACGACGTCATCGCCGGCCTCGGCGTGCGCGAGATCGTGCGCGGGATCGGCTTCACGCCGGGCGAGCGCCGGCTCGTGGACCTGGGGCCGCCGCAGAAGTCGCTGCAGCTGAACCGGCGCGGCCGGACCCTCAAGATCACGACGGCGATGCTCATCGCGGGATCGTGCGGCATCTCCAGGCCGCTCGGTGACCCCGCCATGCTGCACGGTTACGTGCGCGCGGCCGACCACACGCGGCTCGCGCGGCGGCTGCAGGCCGACGCAAAGTCGCTCTTCTGGCTCTACGAGTACGGGAGCCTGCACGGGGCCGTGCGGCTCCGCTGGGGCTTTCTCGACGAGCGCTTCGGCGCCCCCTGGGCACACCGCGACGAGACCAACCTGTACGCGCTCTGCAAGCTCGCGATGCAACTCGGTGTGGCGCTCGAGGTCGTCGCGGGAAGCGCGCCGGGCTGGGCGGAGCCGTGGGCGAGGATGCAGCGCTGCACGGTGGGCGAGCACGCGTACGAGTACTTCCTCCTGGACGAGACGGGGCAGCTCGTGAACCTGCGCGACGTGCAGCTCGCACGCCTCGATCGGGTCGATCGGACGTTGCACTGATCGGGCATCGCGCGCGGGCCTGCTTGCTTTACTGAGGCATCCTCAGTAATGACGAAGTCTCGGTCACGAACGAAGCGCAGCGCAGTCACGAGCAAGGAGCAGCACCATGCCGATCGATCCCGCCTACCGGACGGTTTCCCCGGACGACTTCCCCGCCATGCTCGAGGTCGGGCGCTACGCGCAGCGCTCGCCGCACTTCGAAGAGATCATCGCCCGCACCGAAGAGCATTTCTGGAATCCGGAGGATCGCGACTACATCGACCTCGCGACGCCGCCGCCGGCGGGCGAGCCGCTGCTGCCGTTCAGCTTCATCGTCGAGTCGTACACCGCGGTGTGGGACAAGCTCGACGACAAGCAGAGGGTCGACCTGACCAACGAGTCGGCGCGCTGGACGATCTCGAACCTGCTGCACGGCGAGCAGGGCGCGCTCAGCCTGTCGGCGAGCCTGTGCGACATTTTCCTCGATCCGGGCGCGCAGGAGTACGCCGCGAACCAGGTACGCGAGGAAGCACGCCACGTGCACGCCTTCACGATGTACGCGCAATCGCGCTTCGGCGGCGAGGTCTTCCCGGTCGGCGACACGATCGGCAACCTGCTGCGCGAGCTGGTCTCGACGCGCACCGTGTACCGCAAGATCGTCGGCATGCAGATGCTCGTCGAGGGCGTCGCGATGGGTGCGTTCACCACGCTGCACGCCAAGGCGCTCGACCCGACCCTGCGCCGCCTCTGCCAGCTGGTGATGACCGACGAGGCGTTCCACCACAAGTTCGGCAAGATCTGGGCGAATACCACCATGCCGGACCTGCCCCAGGAGGAGCACGACGCGGTCGAGGACTGGGCGCTCGAGTGCTTCAACCTGCTGCTCTTCAACCTGGTCAACGCCGAGCAGAAGCGCCTCATCTACCCGCAGTTCGGCCTCGACTGGCAGTGGGTGCGCAGCGCGATCATGGAGGCCTTCGGCGACGCGCAGCGCCGCGAGATGATGCGCGACTCGACCAACGTCTTCCGCACCCTGGTGAAGACCCTGCTCAAGGCCGGCATCATCACCGAGCGCACGCGCGCGAGCTACGCGCTGTGGGTCGACATGGACGAGCTCGCCGCCGAGGGCGACCGCATGGTCGGCGACGATCTCGCCGAGGAGGGCATCGAGAGCCTGAAGGCGATCAACGCCACCAAGCGCAAGATCGTGCGCCGCATCTCCGTCTGAGCGCACGAACCAATGGGAACCGCGAAGGCCAAGTTCGACACGGCAACGCGGCCGGCGCCGGTCGCCGTCGAAGGGCGTCAAGCACGGCGCAAGCGCGAGACCGAGGAGCGGCTGCTCGACGCCGCCCTCGGGGTCTTCCTGGCCCGCGGCTACGACGGCACGACCACGGGCGAGATCGCTCGTGCCGCCGACGTCGCGGCCGGCACGTTCTATCTGCACTTCCGCGACAAGCGCGCGGTCTACGACCAGCTCGCGCGCCGCGCGGCGCACGACCTGCTCACCGCGTGGCGCGGCGCCCTCAAGCCCGGCCGGCCGATGGGTGAGAGCGTCGTGGTGGCGCTGCGCCTCGCGGCCGACTACTGGCGGGCCGATCCGGGGCGGGCGAAGCTGCTGCTCGAAGGCGGTCCGTCGCTCGGCAGCGAAGGGCATCTGCGGCTGGTGCACGAGATCGCGGCCGTGCTCGCCGCACAGGCGGGTCCGCAGCGCGCGACCAAGGCCGTCGAGCGTCTCGCCCACGCGCACGCGCTGGTCGGGCTCGGCCTCGGCATCGAGCTCGGCCGCCTGATCGTCGCTCAACCGGACGCCGATCAAGAGGTCGCAGACCTCCTCCGCCTGATGCGCGGCGCGCTTCCGCCCGGCGCGTGACCGCTTCGCGCGCCGCCGGCGACGCAGCGACTCAGCGCGCCGGCAGCGTGATGCGGTCGCCGACGCCGATGCCGTAGCGAGCGAACGTGCCTGCGCGGGCCTCGAAGGCGTAGCGCACCGGCTGTTGCGCGACGACGCTGGTCTGGTCGAACGGAACCAGCGCGTGCACCTCGACGATCCGGCCCTCCGAGGTCGCGTAGGCCAGGTCGAGCGGGACTGCGGTGTCGCGCATGAAGAAGCTCAGCCGCCGGTCGCTGGCGAACGAGAACAGCATGCCGCGCGGCGTGCCGTCGGCGAGCGGCGCGAGCTGCTCCTCGGTCGCGAACATGAAGCCCTGGCGCTGCTGCGCATCGCTGTCCGCGAGCCAGGTCTCGAAAGCGGCGTCGCCGACGCTGAGCCGGGTGGTTGCGAAGCCGTCGAGATTCGCGCCGTCGGTCGACCCTGCGCCGCCGTCACCACCGCCACCGCCACACGCGGCGCAGGCGAGCGCGAGGACGACCGCGAGCCGAGCCAGTCCGCGCACGGGCTCAGGCCGCCGGCTTGGTCTGCACGGCGCTGTCGCGCGCGAGCATGCGCTCGACCCAGGAGGCGACCGGCGCGGGCGGCGCGATCTCCATCAAGTCCAAAAATTGTAACAGCGGCGTGTAGCAGACCTCGACCAGGCCGTAGCGGTCACCCACCAGGTACTGCTTCGCGCCGAGCTGGCCGGCGACGATCTCGAGGTGCTTCTCGATCTCGGACTTCGCCTGCGCCATCGCCTTCTCGTCCCAGCGCTCCTTGGGCAGGAAGCGCTTCGGGAAGATGATCGTGCCGGTCTGGCGCGCGAGCTGGATGTCGCACAGCTTGACGTGCATCGCGACCAGCGCGCGGCCGCGCGGATCGGACGGTACCAGCGGCGGGTCGGGGCGCGTGAGCTCGAGGTACTCGAGGATCGCCGTCGACTCGTAGAGCACGAAGCCGTCCTCCTCGAGCGTCGGCACGCGGCCGTAGGGGTTGAGCGCGAGGTACTCGGGCGAGCGGTGCTGGCGCGCCACCATGTCGATCTCGACGAGCTCGTGCGGAATCTTCTTCTCGAGGAGGGCGATGCGTACGCGGCGCGAGAAGGTCGAGAACGGGTGGCAGTGGATCCTGAGCATGGTGCCTCCTAGACGCAGCGGGATCTATCAGGTCGGCGCGGGAGACGCGAAGCAGATGTTCAGAAGTCGCGGTCGAGCAGGGTCTTGCGACCGGCCTGGGCGGCCTTCTCGAGCGCCCGGTCGCAGAGCTCGCGCAGCTTGTCCGAGAGCAGGTCGATGACGCCTTCGGAGGTGTTCATGCCGGAGCGCGCGCGCACGTAGGCCTTGAGCTTCGACGCGACCACGAGCACGTCATGGGGAACGTCGACCGCGCCACGCGGCGCAAGCGGGGCCGGTGCGGACTGGGTCGGGGCCGCAGCACGCGTGTCGCGCCGCTCCTGGGCGAGCACCTCTTCGCTCTGCTCGCGCTGCCACTCGTCGCGCGTCGGCGCGGTCTTCTCGAGCGACCACGCATCGCGGTGGCGCAGCAACGGGACGTGCGAGTCCCAGCACTCGACCGAGCAGAACGCGAGCGCCGTGTGGCCGCGGTTGCAGGTCGAGACGTTGCACGCGTGATAGCCACCGCGAAAGGGGATCTCCTTCTTGCAGGTGCTGCAGTGCTTCCAGAACGCCCTGTCCACGCAATCTCCTCAGCCGCCGCAGCGCGGATCGCTGTCCTGCAAGACGGCGATCTGCGCCCCCGTCACCGGCAGCTCGACGCAGCCGTGATCCTGCTCGCAGATGAAGTCGAAGTCGCGCGCGGCCTCGTGACAGCCGAAGCACTGCCCGCCGAACATGTTGATCACGTCGTCGCGGCCGCGCTTGCGGATCTCCGTTCCGGCCGCGCTGACGGTCAGCTCGAAGTATTCCCAGTCGTTGTTGGACGGGTCGTAGCCCGGCGCGCGTTTCACCATCGCCTCACCCGGGAAGAGCTGGATGATCGTGCCCACGGGATACTGCACGCCGGCCTCGGGCCGCGAGGCGAGAGCGAGCGCGTCGTCGAGCAGGCCGCGCTTGTTGGTCAGGCGGATGTTGCGCACCCGCGGCCAGTTCTGCAGGCACTCGAAGTCGCTCGCCTGGGCGACGAAATCGGCCGGCGGCGGCGCGCTCGATGAACCGCCGCCACCGCACGACGCCACGGCGAGCGCCATGCAGAGAACGCCGCTCGCGGCGAACAGGATCTTCGGGATGGTGGCGTGCAAGGCTGGTTTCCTCCGCTGCACATGTACCGCCGCTCACCCGCCCGTCAACCCCGCGGGCAGCGCGCAGGCAGCGCGCCGGGCGCGCCGTATCTGGCTTGCCGAGTCCGGGGGGCGCCGCTAACGTGCCGCGAATCGTCCGCAGAGCGAGGAGATCAAGATGGGAGTCGCCTACATCATCGACGCCGTGCGCACGCCGCGCGGCAAGGGCAAGAAGGACGGCGCGGTCGCGAGCGTCCACCCGCAGGAGCTCCTCGCGCAGGCACTGAACGGCCTGAAGCGCACCGGCGTCGATCTGCGCGACGTCGAGGACGTCGTCGCTGGCTGCGTGCAGCAGACCGGCGAGCAGGGCGCCTGCATCGGCCGCATGGCGACGCTCGCGGCGGGCTGGCCGAACGAGGTCACCGGGGTTTCGCTCAACCGCTTCTGCGGCTCGGGCCTGCAGGCGGTGAACTTCGCCGCCATGGGCGTAGCGAGCGGCATGCAGGACCTGGTGGTCGGCGGCGGCGTCGAGTCGATGTCGCGCATCCCGATGGGCTCCGACCGCGGCGGCATCGACGGTCTGAACCCGCACCTGATCGAGCTGCACCCGATCGTCCCGCAGGGCATCTCCGCCGATCTGATCGCGACCGTCGAGGGCTTCTCGCGCGAGGACGTCGATCGCTTCGCCTGGGAGAGCCAGCAGAACTGCCAGCGTGCGGTCGCCGAAGGACGCTTCAAGAAGAGCCTCGTTCCGGTCAAGGACCTCGAGGGCAACGTGCTGCTCGAGCGCGACGAGTTCCCCCGCCCCGAGTCGACGATGGAAGGCCTCGGCCAGCTCAAGACGTCATTCGCCGCGGCAATGGACTTCCGTCCCGAGGTCGGTGACGGCTTGACGCTCGGCGAGCGCGCCTACAAGCGCTACCCGGACGCCAAGCCCTTGAACCACGTGCACACCGGCGGCAACTCGTCCGGCATCGTCGACGGTGCCTCCGCGGTGCTGCTCGCCTCCGAGCGCTACGTGAAAGCGCACGGGCTCGAGCCGCGCGCCAGGATCGTCACCAGCGCGACCTGCGGCGCGGAGCCGGTCATCATGCTCACCGCCCCTGGCCCCGCGACCCAGCGCGCGCTCGAGAAGGCCGGCATGGCGGTCGGCGACATCGACCTGTTCGAGATCAACGAGGCGTTCGCCGTCGTGCCGCTGAAGACCATGCGCGACCTCGGCATCCCGCGCGACAAGGTCAACGTGAACGGCGGCGCGATCGCGCTCGGCCATCCGCTCGGCGCGACCGGCGGCATGCTGATCGGCACCCTCCTCGACGAGCTCGAGCGGCAGGACAAGACGACCGGCGTGATCACGCTCTGCATCGGCGGCGGCATGGGCATCACGACGATCGTCGAGCGCGTCTGATGAGCAGCGTGACGCAGCACATGAGCATGCAGCAACATTGCCGCGCCGGAGCCCTGGCCTTGCTCGCCCTGGCGGTCGTCGTCGCGACCTTCCCGGCGACGGCGTCGGCGTTCGAGATCCTGACGCGCGACAAGGAAGCCCGCTTCGCGCACGACGTCCGCACCGGTGAAGGCTGGGCGCGCATCCGCGTCGGCGCCGACCGGGCCCTGCAGGAGCTCGCAGACCCGCGCTGCCCGGCCGTCACGACGATCCGCATCAGCGCGTATCGCGCCAACCGGATGCAGGGCGACGCGCCGGTCGAGCTGTCGTGCGCGCTGTGGCGCAAGGTGCCGGGTGGGTACCTCTACCGCGACCCGAGCGGCAGCGCCGCAGGCGTGCGCTCGGTCCGCTACTCGACGCACGGGCTCGACGTCCACGCGTCGTCGCCCGGCCACACGCCGGTGTTCGGGCCGCTGGGCTTCGCCCAGCTCAATCTGAACGTGGGCTCGCAGCGCTTGATCGCGCGCTTCCATTCGTTCGCGCAGAACGACGAGCGCACGATCGTGGCGCGACGGCCGTCGCGAGCGGCGGCGGACGGTGAAGCCGCGTTCTGGGACACGCTGACCGACACCGCGCAGCGCGACGGTGATGCGCTCGAGCTGCTCGGCCGTGCCGTGCGGCAGGATCCGCGCGACGGACGCTCACACTTTCTACTCGGCATGATGCACCTGCAGCGCTTCGAGCGTATCGACGCCGACCCACGCGACGCGAGCGCCGCGGGCAGGCTCGAGCTCTTGGCCGCCAAGCAGGCCTTCGACGACGCCGTACCGCTGCTCTGGGACGGCGTGCGCGGCGACAGCCGGGTACCAGGCTTCGCCTCGGCCGCCACCTACAAGAAGGGCGTCGCGTTCCGCGAGCCCGCCGTGATCGCGCGGGGCTTCGCCGAGATGAGTGCCGCCGCGAACATCAACCCGTTGTTCAACGGCTTCATCCCCTTCGGCGCAGGTCCGATCGCGGCACCGGACAGCGAAGAGTACGCGCTGATCCTGCACCTGCTCGACGACGTCTTCCCGACGCTGTTCCCCGAGTGCGGTGGCCAGGACGAGATCTGCTTCAACGCCGGTCTCGCACCGCACAACCTCGAGGGCACCTTCCTGCTGTTCGGCGACCTCTACGCCAAGGCGGGCCGGGTCGAGGATGCCGTCGGCTACTACGAGGGAGCCGCCAGCACCGGCATGAACCAGGGCTGGCGGCCGGAGTTCATCGCGCATGCGCTCGAGCTCGCGGCGAACGCAGGGGCACGGGCCGCGCTCTACGGCGACGACGATCCGTCGAACGATCCCCCGTTCACCGATCTCGGCGGCGCCGGCAACTGCGCCTACTGTCACAACCGCTGACCAGGGGGCCGTCCGCTACGATCGGGAGCCGGCAAGCGCTGCCACCGGCGGCACGCTCGAAGACCGCGCCGGCGCGGACTCGCCCTCGATCGCTGCAACGGCAGCGCGCTCGCGCGCACAGCGCTCGAGCGCGTGCGCCAGCGCCTGGGGCGCGACCGGCTTGCTGAGAAACCCGTCCATGCCGACGGCGAGGCACTGCGCGTGGTCCTCGGGCGAAGCGTTCGCCGTCAGGGCGATGATCTGCGGCTGCTGGTTCTGCGACCAGCTTTCGTGAATGCGGCGCGACGCCTCGATGCCGTCCATGCCGGGCATCTGGATGTCCATCAGCACCACGTCGTAGCGCTGGCGCTCGAGTGCTGCGAGCACCTCGAAGCCGTCTGCCGCGACGTCCGCCCGGTACCCCATGCGCTCGAGCAGCTTGAGCGCTACCTTCTGATTGATGCGATTGTCCTCCGCGAGGAGGATCCGCAGAGGAAGCCGCCGGCCGAGATCCGCGTCCAGTCCGTGCAGCTCGGTACGCGTCACGTGCGAGCGCCGTGCGCCTCCGAGAGCGCGCAGCAGAGCCGTTGCGAGGTGGCCGTGGCGGACCGGACTGCCGATGGTCTCGACCCGCCGATGCCCTGCACGCGGGTCGGTCCCTTCCCGGGCCGTCGTCGGCGCCATCCAGATCATCGGCAAGGACGCCTCGCCGGCGATGCGCAGCAGATCCGCCAGCGCGTCCGCCGAATCGCCAGGGCTCCGCTCCGCACTCGCGAGGATGCAGTCGAAGCGCTCCTGGTCGTGCACGCGTTGCACGGCAGCTCGCGCGCTGTCCTCCGTGGTCGGCTCGACACCCAGTGCCCCCAGCTGGAAGGCAAGGCCGAACCGGCGTACCGGATGCGGATCGACCACCAGGAGCCGCCGCCCGACGAGCGCAAGGTGGTGCTCGTCGGCTCGATGCGGCGCGCCGTCGTCGGCCGCGACGGAGATCGTGAAGTGGAAGATCGAGCCACGGCCGACTTCACTGTCGACCCAGATCTCGCCACCCATCATCTCGACGAAGCGCTTCGAGATCGTCAGTCCGAGACCCGTTCCGCCGTAGCGCCGCGTCACCGAGGCGTCCACCTGGCTGAACGGCCGGAACAGGCGGTCCATCCGGTCGAGCGGGATGCCGATGCCGGTGTCGTGCACGCTGAAGTGGATCTGCTGGCGCCCCGCATCGCTCGCGCGCGTCGCCCAGGCGGCGACCACGACCTCGCCCACGTCGGTGAACTTGACGGCATTGTTCAGCAGGTTGACCAGGATCTGCCGCAAGCGACTGAGGTCGCCGAGGACGCGCCGCGGAACCTCGGGCGCCAGCAGGATCACCATCTCGACGCCCTTCTCGGCGGCGCCCTGCGCGACCAGATCGACACTGTCTTCCAGGCATTGCCGGAGCTCGAACGGCTGGCGTTCCAGCTCGAGCTGGCCGGCCTCGATCTTGGAAAGGTCGAGGATGTCATTGATGATCGTCAGCAGCGCATCGCCGCTCAGGCGGATGGTCTCGGCGAAGTCGCGCTGCTCTTCCGTCATCGGCGTCCCGAGCAGCAGAGTCGTCATGCCGATCACGGCGTTCATCGGCGTCCGGATCTCGTGGCTCATGTTGGCGAGGAACTCCGACTTCGCGCGCGTCGATGCGAGCGCGTGATCGCGCGCGATCGCGAGCTCGCCTGCCTGTCGCTCGGCATCTCGCCGGGCCGCGTCGAGCGCGGCCACGTAGCGCATCAGCTCGCGGCGTCGGCGTTGCCGCTCGATCGCGATTCCCGCGAGGTCGGCCGCGACCTCGACCAGCGCGATCTCGGCACGCGTCGGTGGCCGCGGCTCGGAATAGTAGTTGGCAAACGTCCCCAGCACCTCGCCACTCGCGGCCCGGAGGGGCTCCGACCAGCAGGCGCGCAGTCCATGTGTGCTGGCCAGGCCGCGAAACTCAGCCCAGCGAGGATCGACGAGGACATCGGTCACGATCACACGCTCGCCGAGCGCTGCCGCCGAACCGCACGAGTCGACGTCGGGACCGATCGCGATGCCGTCGATCGCCGTCACCCAGGCTGGCGCCAGATGCCGCCCCGCACCATGGTGGAGGTGGCGACCGGCCTCGTCGAGCAGCAGGATCGAGGAGATCATCCCCGGGAACTGCCTCTCGCACAGGCCGACGACGGCCTCCAGCACCTCGGCCAGGTCGGCGTCCGCCGACACGCGTCGCAGGATCGCCGCTTGATCGGCCTGGAGGAACTCGACCCGCGTGCTCTCGAGTCGGTGCCGCTCGAGCACGTGTGCAACGAAGATCGACGACAGGAAAGACGACAGCACGGCGACCTGCAGATTGGGCGAGAGCGCTACCGCGCCGTCGGCCAGGAGGACTGCTCCGGCGAAGCATGCCGCAGCGATACCCACCACCACGGTCTGCGACCGGGCGGTCCAGGGCAGAACCATCGCCACGCCGATCGTGATGACCGTGAGCGTGTACGCGGTCATCAGGACGTCGTCGGCCGTGACCCCGGCGATGGTCGCCCCGATGCAGAGCAGGCCCGCGATCGGGGCGGCGAGCAGCTCCGCCCGCGCTGCGGGAACCGAGCGCAGCCGATGCAGGCCGATCAGGCCGAGGACGTACCCGAGCTCGATGATCGCCTTGCCCGTGAGGCGTTGCCCGAGATCGGCCCGGCCGACGTCGATGTCGCCGATCAGGCTCAACGCCGTGGCGGCGATCCCGAGCCACAGCACGAGGCGCAGCCGGTAGATCAAGACGCCCTGCTGCGCGACACGCAACGCGTCGTGCAAGCAGGACGCGCCCGTGGCCGGTGCGGCGGCGGGCGAGTCTGCCGGCGCGCGGACGCAGGGCGTACCGGGGGCCATGCCCCTCCTTCGGCCTTTCCGCACGAGATGCTGAGAGCCGCGCAGACATGCGATGGACGCGGGCTCCGTGCCGCCATGGCGGGGACGACAGCCGGTGCCATGCGCCCGACGCTCATCCACCGTTGGCCGCGACCGCGCATCCCGAGCTCGAGCTGATCGGGCTCTACTCGACGCTCACTGCGCGCAGCGGACGGCGCTCCGCCTCACACCTTCGCGTCGGCGTCGTCGACCCCGGCGTCGCGGATCGCGCGCGTCGCGAGGCGGGCGACGAAGATCGTCACCACGATCGCGGCCACGGCGCCGAGCACCTGGATCACCGTGCGGGTGGTGTCGTGCGCGCCGGTCGCGGCGTGCGCTGCTGCCGAGCCGAGATAGACGTAAGCGAACGTCGCCGGCGTCATGCCGACCAGCGACGCCAGCACGTAGGGCACGGTCGCGACCCCCGTCAAGCCAAACGCGTAGTTGATGTAGGTGAACGGGAAGACCGGCGCGAGGCGGACCAGGAAGACGATCTTCGCGCCCTCCTTTGCGATCGCGCGGTCCAGCGCCCGGAAGCGGGCGTTGTTCCGGGTCATGTGCTCGACGCGCTCGCGCAGCAGCGTGCGCGCGAGGAGGAAGGCGAGCGCCGCGCCGAGCGTCGCCCCGACCAGGACCACCGCGACGCCGATGCCGACGCCGTAGATCGCCCCCGCGCCCAGGGTGAGGATCGACGCCGGCACGAACAGAACCACGCAAGCGGCGTACACCAGGGCGTAGATCAGGTAGCCAGTGGGCCCGAGGTCGTGCACCCAGTTCTGGAACTGGGTGAGCCACTGCCCGACAGGCAGGAGCGTGAACACGATCGCCAGGACCGCGATCACCGCGATGGCCGCGAGAATCGGGCCACGCAGGGACTTCTTCGCGGCCGAGGATGCTGCTGCGGCTGGTTCTGTCGTCATCGCTGGACCATCGTCATCGCGTCACCTCGGGGCATCATGCCGGGGCCCGTGCTCGTAAAGAAGCGCCTCCGGGGCCACCGTTCCGATGCCGGCCCACCGGTGCGCGTTTCCAGGACGGCCCGGGGTGCTAGAACAGGGGCGATGACCGAGCCGCACTGGACCATGCCTCCGGACGTCGCCGGCGGGTGAATCGTGAGCGACCGCGACGCGCCGCCGGGCAACGGCGGGTTGAACCCCGAGAAGGCGTCCAGTACCCCGCCTGGACGATCCATGGAACGCCTTCTCATCACGGGGATCTCGGGCGGCCAGGGACGTCTGGTCGCCAAGCGCGTCGCGCGCGAGTACACGATCAGCGGGGTCGACAGCACGCGCTGGGAAGGCCACGCGCGCGACGTCACCTTCCACCAGGCGGATCTGCGCAGCAAGAAGGTCGAGGACATCTTCCGCCGCGAGCGTCCGACCGCGGTCGTCCACCTGGGCCTCCTGCGCCACAACTTCGACCCCGAGCTGCGCCACGACGTGAACGTCGTCGGCACCAAGCGCCTGCTCGAGTACTGCGCCGCGTACGGGGTGTCGAAGCTGGTGATCCTGTCGAGCAGCTACGTCTACGGGGCGCTCGCCGAGAGCCCGTACTACATGGACGAGGACACCGCGCTGAACGTCAGCCGCCACTACCCCGAGATCCGCGATCTCGGCGAGGTCGACACGCTTGCGACGACGTTCCTGTGGCGCTACCCGGCGATTGCGACCGCCATTCTGCGCCCGGTCAGCACGCTCGGCTACTACGTGCACAGCTCGATCGGCGCGTACCTCAAGCTGCGCTACGTGCCGACCGTGTTCGGCTTCAACCCGATGATGCAGTTCATCCACGAGGAGGACGTCGCCGAAGCGATCGCGCTCGCGCTCGAGACCAACGCGCGTGGCGTCTTCAACCTGGTGGGGCCGGGTGCGGTGCCGCTCAAGGTGGCGATCCGCGAGACCGGCGGCACCGCGGTGCCGCTGCTCGAGGGCGTGGCGCGCGACGTGGTGTCGCGCCTGTTCCGCTACGGGCTCTACCCCTTCCCGGCCGACGCGATCGACTTCGCCAAGTACCCGTGCACGATCGACGGCCGACGCTTCCACGAAGCAACCGGCTTCAAGCCGCTCTTCACCCTCGAGGAGACGCTGCGCAGCGTGCGTCGCTGAAGCAGCACGAACGGAGCCCCGTGGCCAAGTCCGGCAGCGACTCGAAGAAGACCCCGCGCAACGGCGGACCCGCGGTCCCGCGCCGGCGGCGCACCACCGCGGGCGTGGCGCGCAGCGAGCGTCTCGCCGCGAGCGAACGGGCGGCGCGCGAGGGCTCGCTCGCGGAGCCGCACGAGCCCGAGGTGCCGAACCTCGTCAACTGGACGATGGACACGCTCGCCGGGCTCGCTGCCGGAACGTTCGACGGCGTGGCGCCGCGCACGCTGCGCGAGCTCGAGGAGGAGGTGCGCCAGAAGGTCGCGCAGGCGCCCATGGAGCTCAACTCCTTCGGCTACGACCCGTGGGGCTTCAACACCGACGTCGCCCGGCGCACGCTGGTCGTGATGGCGCTCATGTACCGCTACTACTTCCGCGCCCGCACCTACGGCATCGAGAACATGCCCGAGGGCCGGGTGCTGGTGATCGCGAACCACGCCGGGCAGATCGCGATCGACGCGGCGATGATCGGCACCGCGACCGTCCTCGAAGGGAATCCGCCGCGCATCGTGCGCGGCATGGGCGAGTACTGGCTGCCGACCCTGCCGCTGCTCAACGTGCTCATGGTGCGCGTCGGCAGCGTCGTCGGGACCCCGAAGAACGCCGTCGACCTGCTCAACCACGGCGAGGCCGTGATCGCGTTCCCCGAAGGCGTGCGCGGCATGAACAAGAGCTTCAGCGAGCGCTACAAGCTGAAGGAGTTCGGGCTCGGCTTCATGCGGCTCGCGCTGCAGACCAGCACGCCGATCCTGCCGGTCGCGGTGATCGGATCCGAGGAGCAGGCGCCGTCGTTCGGCAACTTCAAACCGCTCGCGCGACTGCTCGGGATGCCGGCGTTCCCGCTGGTCATCACGCCGGTTCCCTTCCCGGTCCGCTACCACATCTACTTCGGCGAGCCGATGGAGTTCCGCGGCAACCCGAACGACGAGGACCAGGTCATCGAGGCCAAGGTCGAGCAGGTGAAGGCGCGCATCCGCTCGATGTGCGAGACCGGGCTCCGCCAGCGCAAGAGCGTGTTCTTCTGATGGCACGGCGCAGCAAGCGGGTCTTCATCCTCGGCGGCGGCGCGGCACTCGGCGCGCACCACGTCGGTGCGCTCAAGTACCTCGAGGAGCAGGGCATCAAGCCCGACGTGATCGTCGCCAGCTCGATCGGCGTCATCAACGCGTGCGCCTACGCGAGCGGCGGCATCCCCGCGCTCGAGGAGGCCTGGAACCAGTTCCGCTCGCTGCCGCTGATCTGCTCGCCGAGCCTGCGCGACAACCCGATCTTCGGCACCTCGCTGTTCTCGGCCGATCGCCTGCAGCGAGCGCTCGAGGAGTTCGTCGACTTCCCGAAGATCCACGACTCGAACCTCGAGCTCGAGTTCATCCTGCTCAACCTGTCGCGCGGCCTCGGCGAGATGCACGGCAAGCGCGACTGCGCCGACTGGCGCGAGCTGCGCACGATCATGCGGGCCGGCTACGCGATCCCGTTCCTGTTCCCGCCGGTGCGCTATCGCGGCGAGTGGTACGCCGACGGCGGCTTCGCCTGGAACGTGCCGCTCGACCACGCGCTATCGCTCGAGCCGACCGAGATCTACGTGCTCGCGCCGATCGCCAGCGGCCTGCCTTACAAGGCGAAGTTCAGCTCGTTCTTCGACTTCACCTCGCGCGTCGCGGACGTGATGTGGCGTACGATCGGCAACATGGGCTACATCTACGCGCCGATCGTCGACGGCACCGTGAACGGCATCCCGATCACCGTCATCGAGCCCGGCGAGGAGTGGAGCGGCTTCGGCCCGCTCGCCGTCTTCCAGGCCTACCCACGCAAGAGCCGCAACCTGATGGATGCCGGCTATCGCGATGCCAAGCGCGCGCTTGCGACGCGCCGCCGGACGGTGAAGCGAGGCCAGGCGCCGCCGCCCGCGCCCGAGGTGAACGACACCGCTGCGGCCGACGGCAGCGAAGCGCCGCGCGCCCACACCGCCAAGATCGTCTCGATTGGGCGCACCAGCCGCTAGCCGGATCCTGCCGCGGCTGGTGCTGGCCGCGATCGTCGCGCTGTCGCTCTGGGCACACATCTGGGGCGTGCGCGGCGATCTCCCCTGGGCCTTCGCCAGCGACGAGGGACAGTCCGCGGTGCTGGCGATCCGCATGGCGGCCGAGGGCGATCCCAACCCGCGCTGGTTCGGCCACCCGGGCTCGACCTTCTTCTACCCGCTGGCGGCGCTGTTCCGCATCGCCAACGCGGTCGAGGCCGGACAGTCGCCGCTGCGCCACGATCCCGGGCTCGCGGCGCGCGTCGGCGGCGACCCGGGCAGGTACTTCCTGCTCGGCCGGCTGATCGCGGTGTTCTTCGCCGTCGCGTCGCTGCCGCTGCTCTACCTGATCGCACGCCGCGCCTACGACACCACGACAGCGCTGGTCGCGACCTGGCTGGCGTCGCTCTCGCCGCTCGCGCTCGAGCACGCCCAGATGCTGCGCACCGACTCCGCCGGGCTGTTCTTCGGCCTGCTCGCGCTCTGGCTCTCGCTGCGCGTGCTGGACCATCCGGGCCGCAAGGCGCACGTGGTCGCCGGCCTCGCACTCGGCGCGGCGATCGGCACACGCTACTTCCTGGTGACGCTGGTGCCGATCCTGGTGCTGGCCGACGCGCTGCTCTGGCGACGCTGCGCCGGCGACGCCGGCGCGCGCCAGCGGCTCATCCGGGCAAGCATCCTCGGTCTCGGCTGCGTCGCGCTCGGCTTCGTTCTCAGCACGCCGTACTTCCTGCTCGACCTGCCGACCGTCTGGCAGAACCTCGTCCACGAGACGCGCAGCGAGCACATCGGCGCGGACGGCCTGGGCTTCGCCGGCAATCTGTACTGGTACTTGACCGAAGCCCTGCCCGCGGCCCTGCCGGACGCAGCACTCGCGCTCGCGGCGCTCGGGCTCGTGCACGTGGCCTGGCGGCGCAACGTCCAGGCTCTGCTCGCCGCGGCGTCGATCATCACGTTCCTGCTCGCCATCAGCACCGCGAGCCTGCACTGGCAGCGCTGGCTGATCCAGGTGCTGCCGCTGGTCGCCCTCCTCGCCGCCGGCGCGCTGGTGGCGATCGCACGCGCGCTGGCGCAGCGCGTGAGCACACGGCGCGGCGTCGAGATCGCGCTGGTGGTCGCGGCGACCGCACTGCTCTCGGCCGGCCCGGCGCTGGGCTACTTCCGGTTCGCGCTCGCACAGGGAAAGCCGAGCACGCGCGTCGCGGCGCGCGAGTGGATGATCGCCAACCTCGCGCCCGGGAGCACGATCGCCGCCGACTTCTACACCGCCCCGCTGCACGGCAGCGAGCTCCGCGCCGACTACCACTTCTCGCTGGCGGCAAACGGGACGCTCGCCGAGTACCGCAAAGCCGGGTATCGCTACCTGATGGTCAGCGACGCGATCTACGCCCGCTACCAGCGCGAGCCGCAGCGCTACGCAAAGGAAGTCGCCTTCTACGAGACGCTGCTGAAGTCCGGCAAAACCGTGGCCCGCTTCACCCCCCGCGAGATCGGCCGCGGCCCCCTCATCACGATCCTCGAGCCCCCGCCCGCGCCGTAGCCCCGCACGAAGCGACACCGGCACCGCGTCGAGTACGCGAGCCGAATGCGAGCGCCGAGCGCCAGCGAGCGAGGAAGTGGAATCACCGCGGCGCCCTCTCGCATGGAATGGGAGGGGGGACGCTGGGTGATCATGGGGAGGAACGGCGCCGCGTTTGGTTGCACGGAGGGGCGTGCTCGCTGCGCCGTGGCTTCGAAACTGCGTCGACCACCCAGCGCCCCTGCCCTGCCTTACGCACGCCGGATGCCAACCGGATCTTCGTCCAACAACGCGGAAACCCCCCGTCCCGCAGTGTCCGCAAGGCGCACGGCACGGCGCTCTGCCGACGCCCGTTGACGGACCCTGCAAACCGCCGTTGCCGGCCGTCAACGCGCGCAGCGGCCCACCGCCCGCAGAACCGCGCGCGCCGCGCTCAGGCGGCCGACGCGACCGACGCGGCGGCGTCCTCGACGATCAGGTCGAGCAGGGCCGCGACCACGCCCGGGTCGAATTGCGTGCCCGCGCAGCGCTGCAGCTCGGCGACCGCGACCTCCTCCGGCAGCGCCACCCGATACGGGCGATCGTTGCGCATCGCGTGGAAGGCGTCCGCCACGGCCACGATGCGCGCCGCGAGCGGGATCGCCTCGCCGGCGATGCCGTCCGGATAACCCTTGCCGTCGAAGAACTCCTGCGAGGCGCGGATCGACGGTGCCAGGTGGCGCACCGGCGCCAGCGCCTGCGTGAGCTCGGCGCCGATCTCGGCGTGCAGGTTCATGATCGTCCGCTCGACCTCGTCGAGCGGAGCCGGCTTGAGCAGGATCTCGAGCGGAGTGTGCAGCTTGCCGATGTCGTGCAGCAGCCCGGTCTGCCCGCACAGCCGGATCATCGCCGGGTCGCAGCCCATGTGCTTCGCCAGCCGCGCCGACAGCGCCGCGACCTCGCGCGAATGCTGCGCGGTGCCCCGGTCCCGCACCTCGAGCGCCGCGATCAAGGTGCGCAGGACGGCGGTCTCCTCGCGGCGCTGCGGCTCCGGGACCACCGGCACGGACTCGCGACCGAACATCTCGATGCGGTTCCGCCCGGCACGCTTGCCGCGCAGCATGGCCGAGTCGGCGCTGACCAGGAGCTCCGACGGCCGCGTGCCGTCCTCGGGACAGGTCGCGCTACCGATGGTGACCGTCAACGAGCAGCCCTCGGGCAACGCCCCGAGGCCGTGGTTGGCGAGCGCCTCCTGCAAGCGCAGGGCGACGATCACCGAGCCGGCACGGTCGGTCTCGGGCAGGACCAGGACGAACTCGTCGCCGCCGAAACGGGCGACCACGTCGACCGCGCGCAGCTCGGCCGCGAGCACCCGCGCCACGTCGCATAGCAGGCGATCGCCGACGTCGTGCCCGAAGGTGTCGTTGACCCACTTGAAGCGGTCGATGTCGATGAACAGCAGGCTGGTCGAGACACCGGCCACACGCGCGCGCCGCAGCTCGTCGGCGAGCCGCGCCTCGAGGAAGCGCCGGTTGTGGACGCCGGTGAGCGCGTCGGTGAGCGCCTCGCTTTGCGCACGCTCGAGACGGATCGCCGAGTCGATCGCGAGCGCGACCTCGGCACAGAAGAAGCTCGACAGGCTCTCCGACGGCCGGCTCGCAGCCGCAAAGCAGAGCGTCATCACGCCGATGCGCTCGGTACCGACCGTGAGCGGAAAGTTGATCTCGATCTCGCCGTCGCCGGGTGCGCGCTCGACGGTCAACCAGTCGCGCCAGACTTGCGCCGCGGGCTCTGCGCCGTCCAGCGCGACCGTCGGCCGCTCGGGTGACCCGTCCGCCTCGCGCTCGCCCGGCAGGGCAGCGAGACGGACGAGTCCGCCGTCGCTCGGCACCCAGAGCTCGGCGGAGATCGCACGTAGCGCCTTCTGGGCGAGCGCGACGACCGAATTTGCGAGCTCGCGCGGGCTCTCGCCCTCGCCCATCGCCTGATGCAGGCGGAACAGCGCCGAGACCAGGCGGCGGTGGCTCGCGAGCGAGCGCCGCGTGCCCCGCCGCTCGGCGAGCAGGCTGCGCAGCAGCTGCGACACCGGCATGGACTCGAGATCGCTCACCGTCAGCTCGCCGTTCAGGCCCGAGGCCGGTGCGAACTCGGTCTCGAGCGCGGCCTCGAGCGGATCGGCCTGATTCTCGTCCGCGATCTCGTCGAACTCGGGGCGCTCGAGCCCCTGGCGTACCTGGCTCAGAACGTCGCGCGCCTGGAACGGCTTGACGACGAAGCCGACCGCACCCATCGCGAGGCACTGGATCCGCGTCGCCGCGTCGGTCCGCCCGGTGACGAAGATCACCGGGATGTCGGCCAGCATGGGGTCGAGCCGCATGCGGCGCAGGATCTCGGGGCCGTTCTGGCCCGGCATCATGATGTCCAGCAGGACCAGCGACACGTCGGGCGAGAGCACCTGCCATGCGCTCTCGCCGTCGCGCGCGACCAGACAGCGGTAACCGGCCTTCTCCAGCACGTTGCGCAGCAGGAAGGTGATCACCGGGTCGTCGTCGATGATCAGGATGGTCGCGCTGGGCGCGCTCGCCCTGCCCGGGACTTCGCCGGCGGGCGCGGGAGCGTCGCTCGTTTCCACCTTCGCATCTGCCATCGACGTTGAAGTCGGCGGCTGGACGTCCCCCCTTTAAGCCCGCGCAGCGCGCATGTCGTTCGCCACGCCCCTTCTCTATACGTGCAACGCGCGGCCATAGGCCGCGAGCACCGACTCGTGCATCGCTTCCGACAGCGTCGGATGCGGGAAGATGGTGCGCATCAGCTCGTGCTCGGTGGTCTCGAGGCCGCGCGCGATCGCGTAGCCCTGAACGAGCTCGGTCACCTCGGGTCCGAGCAGGTGGGCACCCAGCAGCTCGCCGGTTCTCGCATCGAAGATGGTCTTGACCATGCCCTCGGTCTCACCGAGCGCGATCGCCTTGCCGTTGCCGAGCCACGGAAAGCGTCCGACGCGGAGCTCGCGACCGCCCTCGCGCGCCTGCGCCTCGGTCAGGCCGACGCTCGCGATCTGCGGCAGGCTGTAGGTGCAGCCCGGGATCGTGGTCACGTCCAGCGGCTGCACGTCCGCGCCGGCGATGCGCTCGACGCAGATCACGCCCTCGTGCATCGCCTTGTGCGCCAGCCACGGCGGACCGGCGAGGTCGCCGATCGCGTAGACGCCGGGCTCCGCGGTCTGCAGCCACTCGTTGACCAGCACGTGACCCCGCTCGACCACGACGCTGGTTCCCTCGAGGCCGATGCTCTCGACGTTGCCGGTGATGCCGACCGCGGAGATCACGCGCTCCGCCTCGACCACGACCGTCTTGCCGTCGCCGAGCGTGACCGTCGCCGCGACGCCGTCCGCGCGCTTCTCCACCGCACCGAGCTTCGCATCGGTGTGGATCACGATGCCCTGCTTGGCGAAGATCTTGCGCGCCAGGGTCGAGATCTCCTCGTCCTCCACCGGAAGGATGCGCGGCAGCACCTCGACGACGGTGACCGCGGCGCCGAGCTGGCGGTAGAAGCTCGCGAACTCGATGCCGATCGCGCCCGATCCGACGACCAGGATCGACGCCGGCATGCGCGCGGGCAGCATCGCCTCCTTGTAGGTCCAGATCAGCTTGCCGTCGGGCTCGAGCCCGGGCAGCGTCCTGGCGCGCGCGCCGGTGGCGAGGATCACGTGGCGCGCGCCGATCTCGGCGGCCACATCGCGCTGCGCGGCCCCTTTGTGCACCGTGACCAGACCGGGCGCCGCGAGCGCACCCGCGCCGGCGAAGACGCGGATGTCGTTCTTCTTCATCAGCGCGGCCACGCCGCGCGACAGCTTGTCGGCGACGCGCCGCGAGCGCGCCACGACCTTGGCGACGTCGAACGAGTAGCCGTCGATCTGGAAACCGAAGTCCTTCGCCTGGTCGCGCAGGATGTGCGCGATCTCGGCCGCACGCAGCAGCGCCTTGGTCGGGATGCAGCCCCAGTTGAGACAGATGCCGCCGAGATGCTCGCGCTCGACGACCGCGGTCGAGAAGCCAAGCTGTGCGGCACGGATCGCCGCGACGTAGCCGCCGGGACCGCCGCCGAGCACCACCACGTCGAAGGAAGCGTCGGGCATCGCTCCCTCGATCCTCGACGATCGCGGCGGCCGCCGCAAGGGACCTGGCGACCACCGTGGGCCCGGCGGTCACGCCGCGCGCCGGCCGTTGCAGCGCTGCACCACGCGCAGGCGATGCGCTTCGGCTTCGTGCGCCGCGCGCCGATCGCCTTCGGCTGGCTCGCGAAGCGCGGCATCGACGACGAGACGATGCGGTCGGCGCGACCTCGAGAAGGCGGTGCGCGGCATCGATCCGCGCTTCACGCTGGCGGCCGCCGGCGAGCTGCGCAACTTCAGGAAGCCCGTCCTGCTCGCCTGGGCAACCGAGGACACCTTGTTCCCGATCGCGCAGGACCAGCCCGAGCGCCTCGCCGACCTGATCACCACCTTCGCGTGCCAGCGCGCGGCGCTCAGCGCGTGATCGTGTCCCGCCAGCGTGCGATCGCGGCGCCGATCTCGTCCGGTGAGTCCTCCTGCAGGAAGTGCAGGCCCGTCACCGTCACCTCGGTCTGGTTGGGCCAGCGGCGGCACCACTGGCGCTGCGGCCCGACCAGGATCGAGCCCGGGTCGGCATCGATGAACAGCTTCGGGACCGGCGACGACTCGAGCCAGCGCCCGTAGTCGTCGACGATCGCGACCACGTCGGCAGGCTCACCCTCGATCGGGATCTGGCGCGGCCAGGTGAGCGTCGGCCGTCGGCCCTCTCCGGGCTCGGCGAACGGGCGCCGGTAGACCGCCATCTCCGCGTCGCCGAGCTTGCGCAGCACCGAGCTCGGCAGGACGCGTTCGATGAAGACGTTCTTGTCGAGGATCATCGCCTCGCCCGCCGGCGAGCGGAAGCCCTGGAACACCTGGCGCGCGTTCTCCGGCCAGACATCCCACGTCAGCGGACGGACGATCGCCTCCATGTAGGCGATGCCGAGCACGGTGTCGCGGTGGCGATTCGCCCAGTCGAAGCCGAGCGCCGAGCCCCAGTCGTGGATGACCAGGGTGACGCGCCCGCGAACGTCGAGCGCGTCCAGCAGCGCGTCGAGATAGCGGCGGTGCTCGACGAAGCGGTAGCGCTCCGGACCGCTCGGCTCGAGCTTCTGCGAATCACCCATGCCGATCAGATCGGGCGCGATGCACCGTCCGCGGTCGGCCAGGTGCGGGATCACGTTGCGCCAGAGGTAGGACGAGGTCGGGTTGCCGTGCAGGAAGATGATCGGGTCGCCCGTGCCCACCTCGACGTAGGCCATCTCGTGGCCGAGAACCGTGATCCGCTTCTTGGTGTAACGCTCGTCAGCCGAAACCATCTGCCCCTCCGTGCTCTTGGCGAAAGCGCATCGTTCAGCCGGCTGCCGAGCGGAGTCAACCGGTCCCGAAGCGGCGGGATCCATCGTGTCGCGGCGGGCGGTTCTCGCCACCGCATCCGCCCTGGTCGCCACGGCCGCGGCGAGCACCCTACCGTTCATGACGGCGTCCACCCGCGCGGCACCCGTCCCCGCCAACGCTCCGAACGCGGCGCTGGTCCGCACCGCCCTCGAGTGCTCGGGCACGGGCGAGCTCTGCCTGCAGCCCGCAGCAAACTTGCAGGTGGGGTGTCCACATGGCACCTCGAACGTCCATGCAGCGCCCCGTCTTCCTCGTCAGCCTGGACACCGAGCAATTCTACGGCCCGCCCATGACCACCGGTGCGCTGAAGGCGTATTTTCTGGCGCACGGCCGGACGACCGCCGAGACCGACGTCCAGCTCCTGCACTTCCGCGATCGCGCCGACGCGACGCACTGGCTTGCGGTCGAGTGGCCGGAGCGCATCGCACCGCTCGCGCGCGCGGCGCTGGCAGCCGGCGTCCAGCCGGTGTTCGGCCTGAGCTGCTACACCTGGAACGTCGCCGAGTTCCTGACCCTGGCGCGCACCGTCAAGCGCGAGCTGCCGGGCGTCCTGGTGGTGGCCGGCGGCCCGCACGTGCAGCGCGCCGAGGACTTCCTGATCGAGGACGGCATCGACGTCGTCGTGCTCGGCGAGGGCGAGAAGACGCTCAGCGATCTGCTCGACAGCGCGGATCGCGCCGCCTGGCAAGATGTGTCCGGCTGCGCTTTCTTGACGCCGACCGGAGCGCTGCAGCGCACCGCGCCACGCGCGCGCACCACCGAACTCGACGAGTTTCCGTCCGCGCTCGACGTGCTCGAGCTGCGCGACCAAAACGGCGAGCCGATCTACGAGCACGTCGCCTACGAGACCAGCCGCGGCTGCCCGTACCGCTGCTCGTTCTGCGAGTGGGGCACGGGTGCGATCGGCACCAAGATGTTCCAGTTCTCGCTGCCGCGCATCCGCAGCGACTTCGAGCGCATGGTCGCGGGTGGCCTGCAGGACATCTGGCTCTGCGACTCGAACTTCGGCGCGCTCAAGGACGATCTCGAGAAGGCCAAGATGATCGTCGAGCTGCGCAACACGGTGGGCGCGCCGCGCACCTTCGCCACCTCGTGGTCGAAGAACCACAACTCACGCGTGCGCGAGATCGTGCGCATGATGCACCGCAACGGCCTGCTGCCGCACTACAACTTCGCTCTGCAGACGCTCACCCCGCTGGCCCTCGAGCTCAGCCACCGCACCAACATGCGCGCCAACGACTACGAGCCGGTGGTCAAGGAGCTGGCGGCGGAAGGCGTGCCGATCTGCGCCGAGCTGATCTGGGGCCTGCCCGGCGACACGCTCGCCGAGTTCGAGCACAACCTCGACCACCTGCTGACGATCTTCCCGAACGTCAACATCTTCGGCTACACGCTGCTGCCCGGCACCGAGTTCTACGAGCTCCGCGACCAGTACAAGCTCGAGACCATCCCCGTCGCGGGCTACGGCAAGGCCAAGGGCGAGTACGTCATCGGCTGCCACACCTTCTCGCGCGACGAGGGCGCCGAGGGCTACTTCCTGATCACCGCGTACATCATGCTGGCGCGCGGCCAGATGATGCCGATCACGGCGCGCTTCACGGCGTTCGCCGGTGGCATCTCGACCACCGGGCTGCTGCGCTTCGTGCTGCGCTCGCTGCTGCTCGAGATCGACTGCGGGGTGGTGGTGAACGGCGCGGTCGATCAGATGGCGGCCTACGAGAGCCGCGCCGAGATTTACCTGTCGCTGCTCGCACAGCCCGAGCGGGCGTACGAGGTGATCCGGCGCGCGACCGCGGCCTGGTTCGTCGAGGCCGGGTACCGCGACGTGGTGCCGCAGGCGATGAAGCTGCTCGAGCTCGACGAGGCGCTGTGCCCCCGCGTCGGACCGACGCGGACCATCCAGCGCAGCTTCTCGTACCCGGCCCATCTGGTCGCCGAGCGGCTGGGCGGCATGGATCCGGTCGACGAGGCGCTGCTGGCGCGCGAGGAGGCGGTCGAGCTGGAGATCCACCACCCGGCGCGCGTCGGCGAGGTGCTGCGCGACCCCGACGGCGGCCTGTGGATGCGCGGCCGCATCGTCAGCACGCGGCCGCTGGACGGTGCCACGGCCGAGACCATCGACGCGGCCTCCTCGTCCGGCGTGAACGCCGCGATTTGACAGACCGCGGGCCCCGGTAGACAACGCGCGGGCGAGCGGGGGAGCGGTCCCCCGTCAACGCATGAATCGCGCATGAATCGGGTCTATCGCGCAATCGTCCGGTGGCCGAAGGCGACGCTGATCGTGGTCGCCGTCGCAACGGCGTTCTTCGCCTGGCACGCGCAGCACGTGCGCCTCGACGCCTCGGTCGAGACCCTGCTCAACGAGGGCGACTCCGAGAAGGCCTACTACGACGAGATCCGGCGCCTGTTCGGCAGCGACGAGATCGGCGTCGTGGGCGTGTTCGCGGACGACGTCTACGCGCCGCAGGTCCTGAAGAAGATCCGGAACCTCACCGACGAGATCGCCAAGGTCGACGGCGTCGCCGAGGTGGTCAGCCTGACCAACGCCGTCGATCCCGTGGTCGACGTGCTCGACCCGCCGCCGCTGATCGCCGAGCTGCCGGCCACGCCGAAAGAGTCCGCAGCACTGCGCGCCAAGCTCGCCGAGCGACCGATCTACCTGAAGAACCTGGTGTCGCCGGACGGTCGCGCGGCGGGCCTCAACGTCTTCTTCGCGGAGATGAGCGAGCACGAGTTCGCGCGCCGCGGTGTCGACGACGCGGTCGCGGCGATCGTCGCGCGGGCCAACGGCCCCGAGCGCGTGGTCTACACCGGCCTGCCGCACTTCAAGGCGCACTCCGCGCACGCCATGCGCGCGGACCTGCAGCGCTTCGTCCCGGTCTCGCTCGCCATCGTGGTGACGATCCTGGCGCTGTGCTTCCGCTCGTTCCGCGGCGTCCTGCTGCCGACGCTCACCATCCTCGTGACCCTGACCTGGACGCTCGGCCTGATGGTGCTGGCGGGAACGCCGCTCAGCCTCGGCACGATCGCCCTGCCGCCGCTGCTGCTGGTGCTGGCGAGCGCGTACTGCCTGCACGTGGTGGCGGAGTACTACGAGATCGCCGAGGGCGGCGGTACGCCGCACGACATCGTGCTGCAGCTCCTGCAGAGCACCGGAACGCCGATCATCATCACCGCGATCACCACCGTCGTCGGCTTCCTGTCGCTGGTGACCAACCAGATCGTCAGCATCCGCCAGCTCGGCGTCTACGCGTCGATCGGCGTCGTGATCGCGATCCTGCTGTCGCTGGTGGTGGTGCCCGCGGCACTCGCCCTGATGCCGCTGCCGAAGGCCGCGCGCGGCGAGTTCTCACCCGCGCTCAGCAAGCGCCTGGCGTCGATCGCGAGCTTCGGCATCCGCCGCCGCAGCGCGCTCATCACCGGCACCGTCGTGCTGGCTGCCATCTGCTTGACGCAGGTGCCGCACATCCAGGTCGACACCAATCTGCACTCGTTCTTCCGCGCCGGTGACCCGATCCGCGAGGCCACCGACCTGATCAACCAGCGCCTGGTCGGCAGCATGGCGTTCTACGTCGCCATCGACGCCGACCAGCCGGGCACCATGAAGAAGCTCGACACGCTCGAGCGCATCCGCGCGCTGCAGCGCGAGATCGACCAGCTTCCCGGGGTCGACAAGACCATCTCGTTCGTCGACTACGCCGAGCTGCTCGACCGCGGCAGCCAGGGTGGCGGCGACGAGGGCGACATGGTGGTCGACGACGCCGGCAACCTCGTGCCGGCGGGCGGCGCGGGCGGCGAGAAGAAGACCTTCTGGGAGAACCCCGCACAGCTCGAGCCGGTGATCCAGCTGGTCGCGTCGAGCCCGAAGTCCTTCCGGCGCGTGATCAACGCGGACTTCTCGCGCACCCACATCCTGGTGCGGACCACGCTCGCGCGCTCGAGCGACATCAGCACGCTGGTCACCGAGATCGAGAGCCTCGCCGCGAGCCTGTTCCCACCCGAGCTGCACGGCCGCGCGACCGGCAATCTGATCTTGATGACGCGCACCGCGAGCGACCTGGTGAGCGGCCAGATCTCGAGCCTCGCGATGGCGACCGTGGTGATCTTCGCGGTGATGGCGCTGATGTTCCTGTCGGTGCGCGTCGGCCTGATCGCGATGATCCCGAACTTCGTGCCGGTGATCATCTTCTTCGGTCTGATGGGCCTGACCGGGGCGCCGCTGAACCTCGGCACCAGCATCATCGCCTCGATCGTGCTCGGCATCGTGACCGACGACACCATCCACCTCATGAGTCGGCTGTCGGCCGAGATCCGCAGCACGGCGGACCAGGAGGTGGCGATGGTGCGGACGTTCTCGAGCGTCGGCAAGCCCGCGCTCTACAACTCGGCGCTGCTCTTCTTCGGCTTCGCGAGCCTCGCCAGCTCGACGTTCGTGCCGCTGCAGCAGTTCGGCGTGCTGTCGGCGCTGACCATCCTCACCGCGATCGTCACCGAGCTCGCCCTCTTCCCGGCCCTGCTCGCGACCACGCGCATCATCACCCTGTGGGACCTGCTCGGCGTCAAGCTGGGCAAGGATCCACACCGTACGATCCCGCTGTTCGCCGATCTCCGTCCCTCGCAGGCGCGCATCGTCGCGCTGCTGGCCGGCCTCGAGTCGTACCCGCCCGGCAGCGCGGTGGTCCGTCAGGGCGACGTCGGCGACCAGATGTACGTCATCATCGACGGCACGGCCGAGGTGCAGGTCGACGCCGCGGGCCAGCGCCGCAAGGTGCGCGACCTCGGCCGCGGCGACGTGTTCGGCGAGATGGGCCTGATCCGCAGCCACGAGCGCACCGCCGACGTGGTCGCGACCGGGGGACCGCTTGAGGTCATGACCGTCGACCAGCGCGCACTGACGCGCGTGCAGCGGCGCTACCCGCGCACCGCGGCACAGATCTTCCTGAATCTCGCGAAGATCCTGAGCGACCGGCTGCAGACCGAGACCGCGCGCAAGGGGACTTGACGTCGTTGCTTCCCCTTGGCCCATTGGTAGAAAAGAACCATGGCGCAAACGGCTCCAAAACGGACCCGCTTGGCAGTTGACCTGCCGCCCGACGTTCGCCGGCGTGCCAAGGTGGCGGCGGCCAGGCGAGACGTGACGCTTCAGCAGTACGTCCGTCGCGCCCTCGAACGGCAGCTGGCGGAGGACATGCCGCACGCGATACACGCCGCCAACGACCCCGTTCTGGCCGAGTTCTGGGAAAACGACGAGGATGCCGTCTACGACGACCTTTGAGCGCGGGAGCGTCGTGCTGGTGCGCTTTGTCTTCGCCGACGAGCAAGGCGCGAAGCGGCGGCCGGCGCTGGTGCTCTCGACGACCGCCTACCATTCGGCTCGCCAGGATCTCATCGTCGCCGCCCTGACGAGCAACGTGGAACGCCTGCTTCCCGGAGATCGTGTGGTCCGAGAGTGGCGAGCCGCTGGATTGCCGAAGCCCTCGGTCGTTACCGGCATCCTGCGAACGGTGAAGCGGTCCATGGTAGAGAGCGCACTCGGGCGCCTCCGCCCGAAAGATCTGAAGGACGTGGACGCAAGCCTGCGCGAGACGCTCGGGTTGTGAGCATACGCGCGCCGGGATCCCTCCTCAGCCGCGCAGTAGCCGGTCGAGGAACTCGAGGCTGCGCCGCACCGCGCTCGGATAGCCCTCGGCCTCGATGCGCGGTCCGACGATCTCGAGCTCGTACGGGCCGCGATAGCCGGCGTCCTCCAGGTAGCCGACGATGCGCGCCAGCGGGATGTCGCCGTCGCCCGGCACCGCACGGTCCGGCGTCGAGGTGGTGCCGACGACGAAGTCGTTGACCTGCACCATGCGGATCGCGTCCACGCCCGCGGCGATGGTGGCGCGCAGCGCGCGCTCGCCCCAGATGTTGTTGACCTCCATGCACACGCCTACGCCGGCGCGCTTCGCGACGTCGATCGTGTCGCGCAGATTGTGCAGGAAGCCGAGATCGAAGCGCAGGCCGTTGGTGTTCTCGACCGCGATCGTCATGCCGTCCGCACGCGCTTCCTCGACCACCGGGCGGACCGCCTCGACGAAGGCAGCGGCCGCGTCCTCCCACGGCAGACCCACCGCCGGTCCGCTGGTGATGACCGCGCACGATGCAGCGAAGCGCCGGGCGCGCGCCAGCGCGCGGCGCAGTGCTGCGCGGCCGTCGTCCCACTGCGCCGGACGCGCCAGCTCGAGCAGCGGCCCGACCATCAGGCTGTCGACTGCGAAGCCGGCGGCCCGCACCAGACGCTCGGCCTCGTCCTCACCGGCCGCGTCGACCTTGCGCGACAGCAGCGCGACGCGGGTGATGCCGAGCTCCCGGTAGAGCGCGATCTCGCGCTCGAGCGGCCAGGTGATCAGCGACGCCGAGTTGACGACGAGGCGTGGATGCCAGCGCCCGGCGGCGGTCGTGGATGCCATGCGAGGCGCATCTTGAACGAGACCGCGGCAAGAGCAAGGCGTTCGCGACGACGCGGTCACCGTGGAATCGTCGCCAGCGGCACCGGCGCATCACCGCGACCGCGCGCGCCGCGCGTCGGAATTGACCCGCAGCCCGTACCTGCTCACGATGAGCGTGGTGGGAACGGAGGCGCAATCCTTGCTGAGAACTGGATCGATCATGGATCGAGGTCATCGCCGAATGCCGCTGGTCGCGAGAACAGGATGTCGGATGCTGCTGCAGATCGCCGTGCTCCTGCTGCTGGCGAGCGTCGCCGCGGCGGCGGCGCGTCCGATTCCGGCAGAGCGTCTGCTGCTCCGTGACGCCTCCCACCAGGATGGGGCGAAGGTCCGCTTCGTTGCCGAGGGTGTCACGGCGCTCGCCCCGGGCGCGCTCGACGACCCGCGTGCGACCGGCGCGACGCTCGAGATCGCCGGCAACGGCGCGGGCGACGGCGCGACCGGCCTGATCCCCCTCGCACCGCAGCACTGGAGCGCGCTCGGCCCGCCGAACGCGCCGACCGGCTACGAGTACGACGATCCGGCGCGCGCCTCCGGCATCCGCAGCGTCGTCGTGCGCACCGGTACACCGGGCGGCAGCGTGCTCGTGGTCGGCGCCGGTGGCGCGTGGCCGTATGTCGTCGCGCAGCCGCAGGGCGCGATCGACGTCCGGCTGACGGTCGGCAGCGACACCTATTGCGCCCGCCTGACGAGCCTCGCCGCGAACGGTGGCGGGCGGGTGGTCGGCCGCAACGCCGCCGCGCCGGCGCAGTGCGCAGTGCGCGCACCGCGCTGCAGCAACCACGTGGTCGAGACCGGCGAAGGTTGCGACGACGGTAACGCGACCGCGGGCGACGGCTGCTCGCCCGCCTGCCAGCTCACCGATCGCAGCGCTCTCTGCGCCGGCACGGGCACAGCGTTCGGCGACGGCATCGGCGCCGAGCTGGTCACCGACGAGCTCGACACGCCGACCTACTTGACGGCAGCGCCGCTCGACACGCGCCGGCTCTTCGTCACCGAGCAGGACGGACGCATCCGAATCGTCAAGGACGGCGTGCTGTTGAACGATCCCTTCCTCGCGATCGAGGACGACGTCCTATGCTGCGGCGAGCGTGGTCTGCTCAGCGTCGCCTTCCACCCCGACTACGCGACCAACCAACGCTTCTTCGTGTACTACAACGACAACCGCGGCCAGCTCGTCATCGCACGCTATCTTGCCAGCGCCGATCCCGACCGCGCCGATCCAGACAGCAAGCGCATCGTGCTGCGCATCCCGCACCCCGGGCACGGCAACCACAACGGCGGACAGCTCGCCTTCGGGCCCGACGGCTACCTCTACGCCGGGCCCGGCGACGGCGGCGGCAGCGACGATCCGGACGAGAACGCGCAGGACCCGACCAGTCTGCTCGGCAAACTGCTGCGCATCGACGTCGACGTCGACGGATCACCGTATCGCGCCGTACCGGAGGAGAATCCCGGCGCCGGCGCGGGCGCGAAGCTGGGGTTGATCTGGGCGACCGGCGTGCGCAACCCGTGGCGCTTCAGCTTCGACCGTGCGAACGGCGACCTCTACGTCGCCGACGTCGGCCAGAACGACTTCGAGGAGATCGACGTCGTCGCCGGGTCCAGCCCCGGGGGTGAGAACTACGGCTGGGACATCTTCGAAGCTTCGAGCTGCAACGAGCCCACGCCGCCCGCCAGCATGTGCCCCGACCGCTCGACCTTCGTGTTCCCCGTGCTCGAGTACGATCACGACGACGGCTGCTCGATCAGCGGCGGCTACGTGTACCGCGGCTGCGCGCTGCCCGACCTGCACGGCACCTACTTCTACTCCGACTTCTGCAGCTCGTTCGTGCGTACCTTCCGCGGCGTCAGCGGCGGCGTCGCGCAGAACCAGGACGACCGCACCGCCGAGCTTGCGCCGGGGGGAGGCCGCGCGCTGAACAACATCGTCTCGTTCGGCGAGGACGCGCGCGGCGAGATCTACGTCATCGACCGCGACGGCGAGCTGTACCGCATCGTGCCCGACGGGCCCTGAGACGTGTTCGGCCACGTTCTCGTCATGAGCGCAGCCCGACCTGGCTGATGGCTCTATCGATCACTCGCACACGCGTGTTTCTCGCGCCGGCGTCAGGCGGCGGAAACGAGTGACGATCTGCTAGACGCCCATCCTCGACTGCAAGACTGCCAGGGAGGTCGAGTGACGCGCAACGACATCCTGATCATCGGCGCCGGCCCATCCGGCCTCTTCCCCGCCGCCGAGCGAGATCCGAAACCGCACCGCGAGGCACGCGCCACCGCGATCCAGCCCGGCACCCTCGACATCCTGGATTCCGTCGGCCTGCTGCAGCCCTTCGTCGACGCCGCCGAGCGCGTCCGCTGCTCTCGCCTGTACGGCGCGGGTATGGCCGAGCTCGGCGCGCTCAGCCACGACGGCATCGCACGACGCCTACGACCTGGCGTGGAAGCTGGCGCTCGCCCTGCGCGGCTCGGCACCCCGAGCGCTGCTCGAGCACTACGCGGCGGAGCGCCACATCGCGGACAGCCACGTGCTCGAGTCTCCGACCAGGTGCACAGCTCGATCATCGACGTGCTCGACGCTGCCCGGCAGGGCCGCGCGGTGCAGCCCGGGGTCGTGGATCCAGTCGCGGCCGCCCTGGTGCGCAGCATGCGCGCCATGATCGACGTCGACTACGCGGGCAGCCCGCTGGTCGTCGATCACGCGGCGAACACGTCAAGCATCGCGGGCCCGCGTCCGGGGTAGCGCTACCCCGACTGGACACGGCTCGCCGGAACGTCGCACCACGTGCTCGTGTTCGGACCCGTCGCCGACGACGACACGGCAGAGCTCGAGCGGCTGGGCCGGAAGGTGGCGTGGTCATGATCCGCCCCGACGGCCACATCGGCTTCCGCTTCCCGTCGATCGAAGCCGCAGCGCTCACGGCGCTCGATCGCCACCTGGCCTCGTATCTGATTCCGGATCCAGCCCCGGAGGCCTAGCCGATGCCTGACTAAGCGAGTCGGCCTACAGCTGGTCGAAGGGCGCCTTGAACATGATCTGTGGCCAGGTCGTACTGATCGATGGTGGCTACTCCGCAGTCTAGGTTCTGCCGCGCCCGGTTCACACGTCTGAACCGGGCGCGGCTCGGGAGGTTTGCGATGATGGTAGGTGGATGTTTCTGCGGTCGCGTGCGCTATGCGATTGACGCCCCTCTTTCCGGCGCCCGAAGCTGCCACTGCTCGCGCTGCAGGAAGGCGTTCAGCGGAGCTGGGTCGGCGTACGCGGAGGTCAGCCCTGGATCGTTCTCGTGGATCAGCGGAGAGCGTGACCTCACGCGCTACGATTCCGCAGCGGGATGGGGGCTGTGCTTCTGTCGGGTCTGCGGCACCACGATCTGTGGGACGCACGAAGGTCAGGTTCACGGGATCACCTTGGGGAGCGTTGACGGCGACCCGGGGCTTCAGATTGGGATGCACATCTTCGTGGGCTCGAAGGCGTCGTGGGACCACATCGGGGGAAGTGCGCCTCAGTTCGAGGAGTTCCCGCCCACGGCAGTACGTTGACCCGCGCTCGTCTGCCGTCGTATCTCCAGAGAAACAGCCAATGAACGCCCCAGCGACACCCCGCAGGCGCATCCACATCCGCCGCCCCACCGCGGATTTCCCCTCCGACGAGGGCGCGCCCGCGTTCGTCCTGGAGCGACCGCTCGCCGGTGTCCGGGTCGGCATCCGGCACGACGGCACCTGGCGCTCGTGGCAGTACATCGCGCGCGTCTGGGCGGACTGGCTGCGCCGCGACGGCGCGATCCCGGTGCTGCTGCAGACCGGCGAGCGCACCGGACCCGAGGGCGAGAAGACGCACGCCGACCTGGAAGCGTGGCACGGGCAGATCGACTGCGCGGTATCCGGTCTCGGTACCTGCGGCTCGTGCACGATGTGGAGCGTGCGCGACGCGATCGCGGTGGAGGCGAAGCAGAAGCCGGCGATCGCCGCGATCTGCGACGAGTTCGTCAGCCATGCGCGCACCACGGCGTCGTTCCTCGGGCATCCGAACCTGAAGGTGCTGGTGCTGCCCTACCCGCTCGAGACGCGTCCGGAGTCCGAGCTGCAGGTCGTCGCGGAGCAGTACTACCCGCGCTTCCTGGCACTGGTCGGGGCGGCGCGGTGACGGTCGCGCTCACCCGCCCGACGATCGAGGTCGACGACGATCCCTGGGCGCTCTACGAGCTCTCGCTCGCCGAGCGCTGGGGCGACGGCGCGCCGCTGCTGCCGCCGACCGACGACCGCGTGCACGCGCTGCTCGCGGCCACGCCGCTGGCGCCCGATCACGTGCTCGGCAAGCTGCCGCCGCGGCACGGCGAGGCGACCGTCGAGCTGGTGGCGATCAACGCGACCATGGCGGGCTGCGAGCCGGCGGCCTTCCCGCTGGTGATTGCGGCGATCGAGGCGCTGGCGCGCCCGGAGTTCAACGCGATCGCGCTCAGCACGACGACGTCGAGCGTGCACCCGGTGCTGATCGTCAACGGTCCGTCGCGCGACGACCTCGGCATCGACTACAAGGCGGGCTGCCTTGGCGGCGCCGCTGGGCGCGGCTCGATGACCATCGGACGCGCGGTATCGCTCTGCCTGCGCAACGTCGGCGGGCAGCGCGCGGGCGAGACCTCGCGCAGCGTGTTCGGCCAGCCGGCGCGCTTCGGGCAGTGCTTCGCCGAGTGGGCGGAGCGCTCGCCGTGGCCGACGCTCGCCGAGCGCCAGGGCTTCACGCGCGAGCAGGACGTGGTCACGGTGCACGGCAGCAAGGGCAACTTCCCGGTCGCCGACACCAACAACGACGACCCGCGCGACCTGGCCTACATGCTGGCGAAGTGCATCTCGTACCCGCTCAGCAACTACTACCTCGAGCTGACCGGCGGCTGCGGCCAGATCGTCGTGGTCGTCAATCCGATGTGGGCGGCGCGCTTCGGCAAGGCGTTCGCGAGCCTCCAGTCCTTCCAGGAGTACCTGCGCGAGCACGCCTGGCAGCCGATCGATCTGTGGCGTCCGGCAAACCAGGAGATCCTGCGCCGGAAGGATCGCGTGGACGCGCAGGGGCGCGTCTACCTGCTGAACCGACCAGAGCAGTTCGTGCCGGTGGTCGCGGGTGGGCTGGGCTCGCTGCACGCGATGTTCCTGCCGAGCTGGTGCCAGAGCGAGATACAGAGCGCGGCCGTCGTGCGCCCCGCTGGCGCGTGATCTGAGAAGGGAAGAGTCGCTTGGCCTGGCAGACTGAAGCAGTCGACGCAGCACTCGGGGAAGCGCGTGCGCTGGTGCGCAGCGACGGCGCCGACCTGCACCTCGTCGAAGCCAACGAGAAGGCCGCGCGAATCGTCCTGCGCCTCGACGTGAGCGACGCGAGCTGCGCTACCGGCACCTGCGTCATGCCGGGCGAGATCCTGCGGCCGCTGATCGCCGAAGCGCTCGGCCGTCACCTGCCCGGCGAGTTCGAGCTGCAGCTCATCGACCCGCGCCGCGAGTAGCGCGCTGGCGCCGCGCGCTCAGCCCGGACAGCCGACGATCTTGCGCTCGACGAGCGACGCGATCGCGCCCGCGTCGTAGCCGAGCTCGCGCAGGACCGCCTCGGTGTGCATGCCGAGCGTCGGCGCCGGCCGCGCCGCACCCGGCGTCGCGGACAGCGCGACGATCGGCGCCAGGCGGCGGTGCGTGCCGAAGGTCGGGTGGTCGACCTCGGCGAGGAACCCGGCCTCGCGCGTGATCGGATCGTTCATCACCGCGCGCGCGACCGGCCCGTCGGCGACCTCGACGCAGGCGACGTCGTGCACCGTCAAGCTTCGCTCCCACGCGGCGGCCGGCGCCGAGCGGAAGACGAGGCCGAGCACGTCCGCGAGCGCGCCGTCGTTGCGCTTGCGGTCCGCCGCCGTGCGGAAGCGCGCGTCCGCGGCCAGGTCGCTGCCGCTCGAGGAACCCAGGGCGCGGCACAGCGGCTGCCACTCGCGCGCCTGCGGTGCCGCGAGAAACACCCAGCCGCTGGCGGTCTCGTAGAGGCGGTACAGCGCGCCCAGGCCGTACAGCAGCGGATCGGGCTCGGTCCGCGGTGGCCGCCCGGGGTAGTCGATGCCGTCGTCGGAGACCGCGTGCGCCGTGGTGCAGAGCATCGACGTCAGCATCTCGTGCGCGACGCCAGTGCGCTCGCGCGCGAGCAGGCCGAGCAGCAGCGCCGTCGCAACCCCGAGCGCCGAGCAGCCGTCCGCGTTGCCTGGCGCCTGCGCCGCATAGTTGAGGCGGATCGAGGCCGGCTTGACCTGTGCCAGCGTCAGCTCGGGTCCATGCGGGATCGACGGTCCAGCCTGGAACAGCGCCGCACCACTCGCCACACCGATGGTCGGCGCGAACGCGGGCTTGCGTCCGCACGGGCCATCGACGCCGTAGCCGGGCGCCGCGAGATAGACGAGTCGCGGATTCTCGCGGCGCAGGCTCGCCGCATCGACGCCGAGTCGCTCGGCAACACCGGCGCGGTAGCCCATCAGGACCAGATCGGCCTGCCGGGCGAGGCGACAGACGATCGCGAGCCCTTCGGGGTGGTCGAGGTCGAGCGCGACGCTCTCCTTGCCCTGCAGGACCTTGACGCCACCCGCCTCCGGCACCGGCATCACGTGCCGCATGGGCTCGCCGGCGAGCGGCTCGATCTTGACCACGCGCGCGCCGAGGTCGGCGAGCAGTGCCGTGCCGTACGGTGCCGCGTACCAGAGGCCGAGCTCGAGGATGGTGATGCCCTCCAGCGGCCCGCGCAACGGCAGCGCGGCCGCGCGCCGGACCGCCGCGCGCTCCGTTGCGCCACGCCGCAGCGCGCCGAGAATCTCGTCGGTGTGCTGTCCGCGGGCCGGCGCCGGCGCGGGTGCGGCGTGCGCCGGTGCGCCGAGCTTGACCAGCGGCGCGAGCTGCCGCACCCGTCCGAGCCCCGGCAGGTCCGCCTCGACGACGTGGCCGTTGTGGCGCATCTGCGGGTGGTCGAGAACGTCGCGCGTGGTCCGGAAGACCTCGGCCCAGACGTTCGGGTGCTCCGCGAAGACCTCCTCCCACTCCGCCAGGGTGCGCGTCCGCGCCGCCTCGAGCATCCTCTCCCAGAAGCGCTCGCGCTTGTCCTCGGTGTCGAAGTCGGGTGCCGTGCTCCACTCGGGGTCGTCGAACATCCAGGCGAGGCCGAGCACGCCCATGAAGTCGCGGAACAGGTGCGGCGAGGTCTGCGAGAACTGCAGCCAGCGGCCGTCCTTCGTCAAGCATACGAGCAGGCGGAAAGCGAAGCCGCTGCTCGGCACGCCGCGCTCCGAGTACGGCGGCGACGGCGTGAAGGCCGAGGGATACTTCTCGAACAGCACGCGCAGGAACCACTCCCACGGATCGTGCGCCGCCATGCCCTGCACCAGCGAGGCCTCGACACGCTGGCCGCGCCCGCAGCGCTCGCGCACGTAGAGCGCGGCGAGCGTTCCCTGCAGCGCCGCCATCGCCGCGCTGAAGCTCGCGTAGGGAACGGCGGGAAAGGCCGGCCCGGGGCGCGGCGCCATGCCGGCGACGTGCATCATGCCGCCGAGCTTGGCGAGCACGATCCCCTCGTAGCCCTTGACGTGCGCGAACGGTCCGCGCGTACCGAAGCCGGTGATCGAGACGTGCACGAGCCCGGGATTGCGCTCCGCGAGCAGGTCGGCATCGAGCCCGAGACGCGCCGCGACCCCGGGACGGAAGCTCTCGACCAGCACGTCGGCGCCCGCCGCGAGAGCGAACGCGTCGGCGCGCCCCGCTGCCGTACGCAGATCAAGCAGCACGCTCTTCTTGCCGCGCTGCCACAGGTCGAACGCCGGCTGTCCGCGCAGGGCGTCGCCCTCGGGCGGCTCGATCCGGACGACCTCCGCGCCATGATCGGCGAGGAACATCGTCACCAGCGCACCCGCGAGCCCCCAGCTCAGGTCGACGACCCGCAGGCCGGCGAGCGGCGACGAGGGCGATGGCTCGCTCACCCGCGCTCCGTGGCGCGACGGAAGCGCGGCAGGATGAGGTCGTCGCCGACCTCGTCCCACGCGACCTCGACGCGCATGCCGATCGTGATCTCCTCGGGTGCGCAGTCGAGCAGGTTGCTGATCAGGCGCGCGCCGGGCGCGCCGTCGAGCTCGACCACGACCACGTTGTACGGGATCTCCGCGGCGAGGGGCGGCACGGCGGCGTGGTGCACGACGGTGTAGCTGAACACCGTGCCCAGGCCCGAGAGCAGGGGCCACTCGAAGAGCTTCGAGCCGCACGCGGCGCAGCCGGGCGCCGGCGGCTGGCGGAAGCGCCCGCAGTCGGCGCAGCGCTGCACGCGCAGCTCGCGCTTCCGGCAGGCGTCCCAGAACGGGCGTGTGTTGGCGTCCGGGCAGACGGCGGCCAGTAGAGCGAGAACAGCCATCGCGTCACCTCCGCAGGAGCAGCGAGCTGGTGGGCAGATTGCTCGGTCCGGCGGTCACCAGCGCGATCTCGGCGTCCGTTACTTGACTGCTGGCCTCGCCGCGCAGCTGGCGCACGCCCTCGATCACGTGCGTCATGCCGAGCAGGTAGACCTCCGACAGATTGCCGCCGTGCGTGTTGACCGGCAAGCGGCCGTGCGGCCAGCGGATCGCGCCGCTGGCGACGAAATCGCCGCCCTCGCCGCGCGCACAGAAGCCGTAGTCCTCGAGCTGCAGGATCACCATGCCGGTGAAGTGGTCGTAGAGCAGTGCGACGTCGACGTCCTGCGGCGAGATGCCGGCCTGCGCGTAGAGGCGCCTGGCGAGGTGCGCGTGGCCGGCCGAGACGTAGAGCTCCTCCGGCTGGTTCTGCGAGGTGAGGCCCTGTCCCCACAGGGTGTCGCCGCCCATCGCTCCCGCCATGATGTACACCGGACGCTGCTTCAGATCGCGCGCCCGCTCGGCGGACGTCACCAGGATCACCGCGCCGCCGTCGGTCTCCTGGCAGCAATCGAACAGACGGAACGGGTCGGCGATCATGCGCGCGCGCTGGTGCTGCTCGACGGTGAGCGGCTCGCGCTTGAGCGCCTTCGGGTTGCGCGTGGCGTTGGCGCGCGTCGACACCGCGACCTCGGCGAGGTGCAGCGGCGTCGTGCCGTAGCGGTGCATGTGGCGCCGGAACAGCAGGCTGAAGAACTGCGCCGGCGAGATCAGGCCAAACGGGCGATGGAAGTCGCTCGCCGGATCGGCCGCGACCTGTGCCGAGCCGTAGGCCGCGCCGAAGCGCGCGTGCGGCGGCTGCGTGATGACCTTGTAGACCATCACCACCTCGGCCTGCCCGGCGATGATCGCCGCCGCCGCGTTGGCGACCGCGCCGCACGTTCCCCCTCCCCCGCCGCCGTGCACCATGCTCGAGTAGTTGACGTTGGGGATACCGAGCGCGGGTGCGAGCACGCTCGGGTCGAGCTTCTCGACCGAGTACGTCGCGAAGCCGTCGATCGCGCGCCGATCGAGGCCCGACTCCGCGAGCGCCAGGTCGAGCGCCTCGCGCACCTGGTCGATCGGGTTCACGTCGTAGAACTCGCCGCGCTTGCCGTACGCGGTGGTGCCGACGCCGGCGATGCAGGTACGATCCTTCATGACGCGAAGCCGAACAGGCGGGCCGTCGTCCCGCCCGCCATGCGTGCCGCTTCCTCCTCCGGAACGTCGGCCAGCTGCGTCGCCAGTGCCATGCGCGACTCCGGCCACGTCCCTTCGGGGTGGGGATAGTCGCTGCCCCAGAGCAGCGCGTCGACGCCGGTGAAGACCCGGCTGTGCACGCCGACCGGATCGTTCTGGAACGTCACGTGCCCCTGCCGGCGCACGTAGTCGCTCGGTTTGAGCTCGAGCTTCGGGCGGGCCCACATGTGGTGCTTCTCGTAGATCTCGTCCATCGTCGTCATCACCCAGGCGAGCCAGGCGCTGCCGGTCTCGACGGTGACGAACTGGATCTTCGGGAAGCGCTCGAGCACGCCGGACATCGTCAAGTAGAGCACGACGTGCGCACCATCGATCTGCGAGCCGAGCAGGTAGTTGATCACCGCACCACCCGGCCCGCGCTCGATGCGCGGCTCGTGACCGGTCCCGGCGTGGAAGGTCAGCGTCAAGCCGGTGTCCTGCGCGACCGCCCAGAACGCGTCGTACGCGGGATCGTTGTAGGGGCGTCCCGGGACGACACACGGCAGGAACAGCGAGCGCAGGCCCATCCTCGCGGTGCGCTCCGCCTCGCGGCACGCGTCCTCGATGTCGAGCATCGGGATGACCGCGGCCGGTGCGAAGCGCTGCGGATACGGGATGAAGATCTCGGCGAGCCAGTCGTTGTAGGCGCGCGCGAGCGCGAGCTGGAGAGCTGCGTCGGGCGGCATGAAGCAGGCCTGCAGCGCGAGGGTCGGGAAGATCACCTCGCCCGACACCCCGTCCTTGTCCTGATCGCGCATGCGCAGCGCCGGCTCCCAGCCGCCAGCCTGGGCGCGCTCCAGGGCTTCGCCCGTGAGCGTGTCGCGGCCGCGCGGCAGCTTGCGCGGCCGCATTCCCTCCATGACCAGAAACTCGACGTCATCGATGGTCTCGAGGTGCGGCCCGCGGCTGCGCAGCGCCGCCGGCAGCCGCTCGACGAACATCTCCGGCGGCTCGTTGACGTGCGAATCCGCGGAGATCAGGCGGCGCTCGCCCATGGTGCGTCCTCCCGCGGCAGCCCGGCGAAAGCAATCTGCTCGCTCTCTGAAAATAGCATTTTCATTTCGGCGCTCCCGGTGTACGACCGGTGCAGCATGGTTGTCAACGCAAATCGACGTACCCGCGGTAGCGCGACGCGTGGCGTCGAGCGCGCCCTCGCCACGCAAGCCGGGCGGCTCGAGGAGCTGCGCAGCCGGCGATCCCAGGAGCACACGGCGCTGCTGCGCGCGGCACGGCGCGTCTTTCTGCGCCGCGGCTACCAGCAGACGCGGGTCGAGGACGTCCTGCGCGAAGCCGGCATCTCGACGCGCGCCTTCTACCGCTTCCATGCCAGCAAGGGCGAGCTCTTCCTCGAGCTCTTCGACCGCGCCAACCGTGCGGCCATGCAGCGTCTGCGCGAGACGATCGTGCAGCACGACGAGCCCGGCGCGCAGCTCGAGGCCTACGTCGCGCGCACGCTCGACCTCGCCTACGATCCGCGCCTGAAGCGCGAAACCAGCCTGTTCGCAGACGTGCCCAGCGAGCTCACCGCGCAGTACGCACGCGAGGTCGCCTCCTGCCGCGAGCAACTCGTTTCGATCCTGCGCGAGATCCTGGAGCGGGGACGGGCGTCCGGAACATTTGCAAACGTCGCCCCCGAGGATGACGCGTGGGCCCTGCATGGCGCGCTCGGCGCGACCATGAGCCGCATCCTGCACACCGACCCGCCGCCTCTGCGCAGCACCGTCGAACGCCGGCTGCGCCGCTTCTGCCGGGCCGCGCTCGCGACCGGCTGACCCGACGCATCCAATCCGCGGACTGCTCCGTACCAGCTGCGTGGCGAAGACCTGCAGCGCTCGCGCGAACCTGCGCGAGGGGAGTCAAGCGATGAGAGAGCGAACAAAGGTAGCGGCTGTCCTGTGGCGTGCGGCCGGGGTGACCGCCGGCGCATTGGCGTTGGCCGTGGCGTCGAGTCCGCAGAGCGTGGCATCCAGCCATCGCGAGGCGCCGGCGATCTCGAAGGACCAGTACGCGGACAACACCGACACCTACGTCTTCATCCCGCCCGGCAAGACCGATCGCATCGCCCTGGTCGGGGTATGGATCCCGTTCGAAGGGCCGGAGGGCGGACCCAACTACTTCGAGTGGGACGATGCGGTGGAGTACAAGATCAACGTCGACGTGGACGGTGACGCCACCGCGGACGTGACCTACACGCTGCAGAGCACGACCACGATCCAGAATCCGAACACCTTCCTCTACAACACCGGTCCCATCCTGACCGTGCCGAGCGCGAACTGGAACCGGCAGCAGACCTACACCATCACCGAGTCGCGCGAGCCGTGCGGCGGCGGCATCGCCGTGGAGACCGCCGTCGTCGAGGATGTCTATGCACCGCCGGTCAACATCGGCTCGAAGTCTACGCCCGACTACGCCGATCTCGCCGCGGACACGACCTACAAGGCGAACCTCGGCGGCGACAAGTTCAAGGTGTTCGCGGGCCAGCGCGACGACGCGTTCTTCGTCGATCTGCAGGTCTTCGACCTGCTCACCCTGCGCGGCGAGGCGCCGCCGATCGGCTACAGTGTCGGCAACAACTCGCCGGTCGACTCGGTGTCCGGCTTCAACGCGCACGCGATCGTGATCGAGCTGCCGATCTCGCGCCTCACCTGCAACGACGAGCCCGTGCTCGGCGTGTGGGCGACGTCGGACCGCGACAGCGCGCAGGTTTCGCGTCTCGGCATGCCGCTGGTCAACGAGGTCGTCCTGCCGATGGGCCTGAAGGACACCTTCAACACGCTCGCGCCGTCGCAGGATCTGGGCGTGTACAACCTGCTCCAGGAGAGCGTCGAGGATCCCGAGCTCGGCAACCTGCTGTGCGCCCTTTACGGCGTGCCCCTGCCGGGCGACACCGGCGCCGACTGCGCCACCGACTACACGCCGGGCACGCCACGCTCTGGCCGCGGCGACATCTTCGACATCTTCCTGCAGGGCATGGTGCTCGCGAGCTCGTTCACCATCCAGACCGCGTCGGGGCCCATGGTCCTGCCGGCCGGTTTCAACGTGAACCGTCCCGACGGCGCGGTGCCAGCGGAAATGATCCGCATCAACACCGCGATCAGCGGCAACCTCTGCAGCCCGACCCCGTCGCGGCTCGGCATCCTCGGCGGCGACGCGTGCGGCTTCCCGAACGGGCGCCGCCTGGCGGACGACGTGGTCGAGATCGAGCTGCTCGCGGTCGCAGGTGCCGCCTATCAGGCCCTCGACGCACGCGATCCGTCCTTCGTCTTCACCGCCGGCCTCGCCGACGTGCTGACCGACAACGTGACGGAGAACGACGTGCCCCTGCCGGCTGGCTTCCCGTACATGCCGCGGCCGCGCTCCGGCCAGCAGCACCTGCACCAGAACCCGCTGTGAGCATTCGCATCGCCTGACACCCTCGCCCGGTCCCACCGCCGCGGATCGCGCACCGCACGTGCGCGATCCGCGGCGCCGCCGTCGCCAACCATACCCGGATGTGACATGACAGGCGGGGGTGAAGCGGCGCCGCGGCAGGAAGGTTCGGCACTTCTCGATGATCCGCGACTTCTCGCTCGCGGATCTGATCACGCTCTCGAACGGCTTCGCGGGGACCGGATCGATCCTCGCGACCCTGCAGTACATGGACACGCGGGATCAGCGCATCCTGTGGCTCGCGTTCGCGCTGCCGCTGGTCGCGATGGTGTTCGACTACCTGGACGGCCGGGTCGCGCGCTGGCGCCACCGCGCCTCACCGCTCGGCCGCGAGCTCGACTCGCTCGCCGACCTGATCTCCTTCGGCGTCGCTCCGGCAGTCCTCGGCTTCGCGGTCGGTCTGCGCGGCGCCTGGGATGCGCTCGTGCTGGTCTACTTCGTGAGCTGCGGCCTGTCGCGGCTGGCGCGCTACAACGTGACCGCCGCCGGCCTCGCCGACGAGAGCGGCAAGGTCAAGTACTTCGAGGGCACGCCGATCCCGACCAGCGTGATCCTGGTCGCGATGCTGGCGGTGCTCACCTGGCTCGGCCGCATCGACGCCGAGCTGCCCGCAGGCCGGATCCGGTTCCTGGGCGCATCCTTCCACCCGCTCGTCCTGGTCTACGCGATCAGCGGCAGCGCGATGATCTCCAAGACCCTACGCGTCCCGAAGCCGTGAAGTACGGCCCGGATCAGCTCAAGGCATAGAAGCGCCTCGCATTTCCGCCGGCGATCTTCGCGCGCGCTTCTTCGCTCAGGTCGGGCCGCGTGCGCAGGTGCTTGGTGCTCTCCGGCCAGTCGCCGTCCCAGTGCGGATAGTCGCTCGCGTACATGATGAAGTCGGCGCCGAGCACGTCGACCACGCCGGGCAGGATCGGCTCCTCGGGCTCGCAACTCACCCAGATGTTGCCCGCCTTCAGGTACTCGTGTGGATCCTTCTTCCAGCCGTTCTTGATCCAGTCGCCGCGCTTCTCGAAGTGCTCGTGCATGCGGTCGATGAAGAACGGTACCCACCCGACGCCGGCCTCGAGAAAGGCGACGCGCAGCTTCGGGTGACGGTCGAACACGCCGCCGCTGACCAGCGCCGTCATCGCCGTCATCTGGTCGAACGGGAAGCTGATGCAGTGCACCTGGATGTAGTTCTCGAAGCGGTCGACGCCGATCTTCGGCAGGTGGATGCCCGGCGCGCCGTGTACGCCGAGCGGCATGTCGAGCTCGCAGGCGGCGGCGTAGAACGCGTCGAGATCGGGGTGGTCGAGGTTGCGCTTCTTGAGCGCGGGTGGGACCATCGTTGCGACCAGCCCGAGCTTCTTCGCCTCGCGCATGACGTCGATTGCCACCGCGCCGTGCTCGAGCGGCGTCACCGCCACGCCGCGCAGGCGGCCGCCGCTCGGGCGGCAGTAGTCGGCGATCCACTGGTTGTACATGCGCGCGAATCCGGCGGCGAAGTCCGGATCCTCCAGGCTCGGCGCGCACAACCCGAAGCTCGGGTAGAGCACCATGACGTCGATGTGGTCGCGGTCGGCGTCCTTGAGCACGCTCTGCGCGGTCGAGAAGTCGATCCCTGCCACGCGACTGAGACCGTGCTCCGGCGGACACCCGGCACCGGGACCGGCGTCCTCGGGGTAGTGCCGCCCCTCGATCATCAAGCTCGGACGCCCGTCGTTGCGGAACTTTATGAACTGCGGCCAGCGCTCCATCGCCGCCAGCGCGAGCGACGCCCCCTCCGCTACGTGGCCATCGGCATCGACGATCTGCATGGAATTACCTCGTGGCTTTCGATTCCGTGCTACCAGCGTTCGCGGCACTCGAAAAGCCCGCGCGCGAACGCGCGGGCTTTTCGCTCACTTCACCGGCTTCAGGATCTCGATCGTCGGCGCTCCGGCGAGCAAGCCACCGAACTTGCCGAACGCCTCGAGGAAGTACGGCGTCTGGCCGTGATGGTTGAGCGCCTCCTGGTCGGCGTAGTTCTCGACCACGACGTAGGTGTTCTTGTTGACGGTCGAGCGGCACAGCTCGTAGCGCTTGCAGCCGGGCTCGTTCGCCAGGACCTTCTCCGCCAGTTCCGCGAATACCTTCTCGAACTCGTCCGTCTTTCCGTCCTGGATCGGCAGCGTCGCAACGATGGAGAGCATGGGATTCCCTTTCTTCTTCGAGTGAACCAGCGCTCCGAGCTAGCGGATCGGCACCGGTGACGGCAAGCGCACGCCGCAGCCGAGCGTTTCGGCCGACCGGGCTTGCCGGGGCAGCGCGCGTGTACGACAACGCGCCGATGCCGACCGGCCTCGAGCGCGTGCTCGCCTTCGTCCACCCGGTGTGCGCCCTGTTCGCGCTCGCCTTTCTCGGCTACGTCGCGTCGCTCGGGCTGCGCAGCCGCGAGCGTGGCGGCGCGAGTCTGCGGCCGCGGCACGCCGGGCTCGCGCCCTGGGCCTACGGCGCGACGCTGCTCAACTTCGCCCTCGGGCTGCTCTCGACCTGGCTCTGGCGCGACGACCTCGAGCTGGCCGCCGGGCTGCACTTCTGGATCGGGCTCGCGATCTGCGTCGTGCTCGGCGCGGCGGCGCTGCTGTCGCGCCGGATCGCCGTCAGCCCGTCGGCACGCAGCGCGCACCCCGCGCTCGGCATGCTGGCGCTCCTGCTGGCCGCCCTGCAGGTGTTCTTCGGCCTAGCCCTCGTTGCGCTTTGACAGCATCGTCCGGATCGCGTCGTTGGCGAGCTGGTCGCAACGCTCGTTCTGCACGTGGCCGTTGTGCCCGCGCACCCAGTGCCAGGTGATGCGGTGCCGGGCGCCGGCCGCGTCGAGCGCCTGCCACAGCTCGACGTTCTTCACCGGCTTCTTGTCCGCCGTCTGCCAGCCGCGGCGCTTCCAGTTCGCCAGCCAGGACTTCATACCGTCGATCACGTAGCGCGAGTCGCTCCACACCTCGACGGTACACGGCTCCTTGAGCGCGCTCAGGCCCTCGATCACCGCGCGCAGCTCCATCTGGTTGTTGGTCGTCGCGGGCTGGGCGCCGGACAGCTCGCGCGCCTGTCCGTTGCACTCGAGCACCGCGGCCCAGCCGCCCGGGCCGGGGTTGCCATGGCACGAGCCGTCCGCGTACAGCGCGACGTGCTTCGCCGTGGAGTCCGGCACCGACACTACCGTCACAGGCGCAGGGCGTCGCGCAGCTCGCCCGGGGTGAAGCGCACGCTCACGTAGAACGGCCCGAACAGCCCGTAGAGCGCGCTGCCCTCGTCGTACCGCATCTCGTAGACGATGTCGCGGATCGACTTGAGGTCACGGGTGAACAGGGTGACCCCCCACTCCCAGTCGTCGAGACCGGTGGCGCTGGTGATGAGCTGGGTGACGCGATTCGCGTAGCGGCGTCCGGCGTCGGCGTGCGATCCCATCAGCCGCTTGCGCTCGGCGAACGCGAGCGCGTACCAGTTGCGTCCCTCGCCGCGCGCCTTGCTCATCGGGTAGAAGCAGAGCACCGGGAACTCCGCGCCGGGGAGCTGCGGATGGATACGCGATTCTGCGTAGGCACCCATCCGTGCCACGAATGCCGCGAGCTGCTTCTGGAACTCGGGCGAGTCGGGGGCGAGCCCGTCCTCGTCGATCAGCTTGCGGGCATGATCGCCGGTCGAGGAGATGTACTCGCTCTTCTCGGAGATCGACAGGAACGAGTAGACCGTCGACAGGCACGCCCCGAGGCGGGTCGCGCCGATCTCCTGGGTGAGCTGCTGGATGCGGCGCAGATCCGGGTGGATCGCCATCAGGCCGACATCGGCTTTGCCAATGACTCCGCTCGGAATGAGCTGCAGGCCCTGCTCGGCCTGCGCCGCCTCGAGGAAGGCCGCGAACTCGTCGATTGCCCGCGTCCTCTCGCCGTCGGCCAGGCTTTGCCAGCGGGCGCGGTCGAGGGAATGAAAGAGGTGGACGACCGGCCAGCCGCTTTCCTGCGCCGGGGGCGCGCTCGCGTGCGGCGGGACGGGGCGACGCGTGGTCTCTTCTGCGGGCATCGTGGGCAATTCTCCGGGCCTGATGTAAACGCGGTGATGGCTGCGGCGCAAGGGCCTGGTGCAGATGCGCAAACTCGGCGAGACACCGCGGCCGCAGCGCAATACGCGCAGCGCCTTGCGATGCGGCTGGTTTCGTGATGCAAAATGAGATCGCCTAGAGTCTCTCGTCCGAGCCATTCGAAGGCCGCGTTGCACGATCGCGTGCCGCGTCGTCGTCTCGGGAGGATAGGCGCGGAGTCACCCACGGACGAGCCACCCGCCAAACTCGTTGCGTGGGGTCCGGATGGGAATTGCTCCCATCCGGAGCAAGCAAAGGAAAACTGGAATAGTCAGCAAGCAAGTCGCCGGGCCGGGTCGAGGGGGACCAGCGGCACGCAGGGACGTGGAGAGGAGAAGCATGGCAACGACAAGGGGCACTGGTGCCAAGAAGACCGCCGCCAAGGCCAAGAAGATCAAGCCGAAAGCTGCTGCGCCCAGCCCGAAGGGTGCACCGACGCTCGCCGACCTGCGACGGATCGCACGTTCGATCGTCACCGCGACGTCGGTCTCGGACGACAAGCGGATGCTGTCGCTGTACGCCGACAGCGTGGAGTCCGAGGAGGCCGGCCAGCTCCCGACCTACGGCATCGAGGCCATCAAGCAGAAAACCGAGCAGTGGAACAAGATGGTTTCCGACTCGAAGTGGCATGCCCGTAATCTGTGGGCAGACGGACAGACCGTGATCATCGAGTGGGAAGCGCAGCTCACCCTGCGCCCCGGCAGCCGCAAGACCCTGTTCCGCGAGATCGCGGTGCACGAGGTCCGCAACGGCAAGATCGTTCGGGAGCGCTACTACTACGACCCGAGCATTCTCGGCGGGTGAAGACGGTCCGGTGCGGGCGGCGTCCTCGATGGGCGCCGTCCGCCCGACCGGTCGGAACGGTCCCGGGCCTTGGCGACGCGCGCACTGCTGACCAGCTTCGCGACTGGGACCAAACCGGCGGTCCAGCAGCGCCGCGAGCAGGCGCTGTTCGAGGCCGGTGCTCTGGGTGAGACCCACCTGCACGTCTGCACGCTGGCGGGTGACGTGCTCGGGATCGGGGCCTTTCATCTTGACCCCGGCGGCGCGGCGGCAGAGGGCGTCCTCTGGCGGCGCCGCACCGGCGGACGGGCGGTCGCCTGCGGCGACGGCTTCGCCGTGCTGACCCTGGCCCTGCCGCACCGCTCGGCGCTGGTCGCGGACGACCGCTACGCGCTGCGCCCCGAGCAGGTCATGAACCGCGGCGTACGCGGCATCCTTGCCTGGATCCGGCGGCGCGGCGTGGATCCGATCTATCCCGGGCTCGACACGGTCACGGCCGACCGCCGCGCGCTGGCGCACCTGAGCTTCACCGAGCTCGCAGACGGACCAACGCTTTTTCAGGCGATCGTCGCGCTCGAGCGTACCTTCGCAGCGACGCCGGAGCTGCTCGATCGCCTCGACCCGGGTGGGCGGATCCCGCTGCGGCTGGTCGCCGCGAGCGAGAGCACGTGCCTCGCCGAATGCAGTCCGCGCCGGCAGCCCTCACCTGCCGGAGATCTCGACCTCGCCACGCTCACCGCCGAGGTCGGAGCAGGATACGCCGAAGCCTTCGGGCTCGAGGTGGCCGAGCTCGATCCCGCCGTGACCGAGCTCCTCGTGGCCGACGACCCGGCCAGCGATGCGATCCCACCCCTACCCTTGGACGAGGTCGCACCGGCGTCGGCGAGCGGACTCCTCGGCATGGTCTCGGCGCGGGCGCGGGTCGCCGATGGCCGGGTCGTGGCATTCAGCCTGAGCGGCAATTTCGTGGCCCCCGCGTGGGCCGTGCGCGAGCTGTCCGCGCGCATCGAAGGTGGGCCCGCGAGCGCCGACGCCGTGACCGCGGCCGCCGATTCCGTGCTCGACGGCAACCGCGGGTACCTGCTCGGCCTCGCGCCGGCCGCCCTGCGCGAGCTGCTGGCGCGCGCCGTCCGCGGGGACGGATGAGCCCCGCGCCGAACGACCTCGATCCGCGCTTCGCCGCCGCCCTCGCCTGGGATGCCCCCGCGCGCCGACGCCTGCTCGACCAGCTCGCCGCGCAGCCGCGCGCCGACGCGCTCGCCCGCGTCGACGGCGACCTGGCCGACGTGCTCGTCGCGAGTCTGGCGAGCGAGCGCCGCAGCGAGCAGCGCCACGCCGCCGAGGTGATCGCACGCCTGGCGCCGGATTCCGCTGCCCTGCTCGCCGCCCTGCGCCGCGCCCTCGGCGACGCCAGCGCGCGGCTGCGCTGGGGCGCCGCCTATACGCTCGGCCACGCTCTGCCACCTGGGCCCGAGCTCTGGCCGGCGGCCCGGGAAACCCTCGAGCTCGACGACGGCGACCAGCGCTGGGCAGCGGCCGAGCTCGCCTGCGCCATCGCGCGCGCGCATCCGAGCGTGCTCGTCGAGATCCGCCAGGAGCTCGGCGCGAGCTCGGCGACGCTGCGCAAGATGTGCCTCTACTGCTTGCGCGACCTGGGCGAGGCGGATGCACCGCGCTGGGCAAGAGCATTGCTGGATGATGGCGACGCGGGCGTACGACTGGCCGCGCTGGCGACCGTCGCCCGTGCGACCCCCGCCTCCGAGGATGCGCGCGCCGCCGCGGAGCGGCTGGCGGCGATGCTTCCGGACGATCCCGACCTCGGGGTCCGGCGCGCGGCCGCTGCCACCCTCGGCAAGCTCGGCGCCGCCAGCATCACCGTGCTGGCAGCGCTACGCACGGCGGCCGCGGCGAGCGACGCGAGCCTGGCCCGGGCGGCGCTGGGTGCCCTGCGCACGCTCGGCGCCTCGGGTTGAGCTGCGCAGCACCTCTGGTAGAGCCTCGGCCATGTCCATCACGAGCGCCAGCGAGATCACGGCCGTCGATCCGTTCTCGTCCTTCGCCGCACGCGCGCTCGCCGACGAGCCGCTGTCGCGTGCCCAGGCCCGTGCCGTCCTCGGCGCGCCCGACGAACGTCTCGCCGAGCTGCTGGCCGCCGCCTTCACCGTCCGCGAGCAGCGCTGGGGCAAGCGGGTGAAGGTCTGCGTGCTGCAGAACGCACGCTCCGGTCTCTGCCCCGAGGACTGCGGCTACTGCTCGCAGTCGAAGGTCTCGACGGCGAACATCGACACCTACCGCCTGATGCCGCACGACCAGCTGGTCGCCAAGGCGGACGACGCGGTGGCGCGCGGCGCGCGCCGCTACTGCATGGTGACCAGCGGACGCGGGCCGAGCGAGCGCGACATCGAGCAGCTCTGCGCCGCCACGCGGGACATCAAGGGGACCCATCCCGACCTGGAAATTTGCGTCTCGGTCGGGCTGATGGACGATCCGGCCGCGGCGCGGCTCGCTGCCGCCGGCGTCGGCTGGGTCAATCACAACCTGAACACCAGCGAGCGCTTCTACCCGCAGATCTGCACCACGCACACCTACGCCGATCGCGTCGCGACGGTGCAGGCGGCGCAGCGGGCCGGCCTCAACACGTGCTGCGGCGGCATCATCGGCATGGGCGAGGAGGACGAGGACGTGGTCGACCTCGGCTTCGCGCTGCGCGAGCTGCGCGTCGACTCGCTGCCGGTGAACTTCCTGATGGCGATCGACGGCACGCCGCTCGCCGACCGGCCGACGACGCACGCGTCGCGCGCACTGAAAGCGCTCTGCCTGATGCGCTTTCTGAACCCGCAGGCGGACATCCGCGCCGCCGGCGGCCGCGAGCGCACGCTCGGCGACTGGCAGGCGCTCGCGCTCTACCCCGCCAACTCGATCTTCGTGAACGGCTACCTGACCGAGCCGGGCCAGGCCGCAGCCGAGGCGCAGCGCATGGTCGCAAGCGTCGGCTTCGTGATTGATTGAACGAGGGGACCCGTCCCCTCGTTCAATCGGGCGGAGCCCGACGGGGCCCCACTCCCCTGCTCGCTTCGCTCGGCCGCTTTGCGCGCGGATTCAATTGACGGCATCGAGCGTGCTACTTCTTCGCGCCCGCCGGCGCTTCGCGCTTGGTCTGCGGGATGCCGATCTGCTGCAGGTGCTCGCCGAGCGCGCCGTCGAAGTGATCGGCGATCTCGGTCGGCGTCCAGCCGCCGTCCTTGTGCATCGACGCGATCGGCCGCGGCGTCTGGAAGATCGTGAACGCGAAGCCCCGGCGACCGAAGATCTGGCCGTTGACGTGGGCTGCACGCGCGGACGCGAGATAGGCGACGATGGCGCCGTTCAGGTCCGGGTTCATCTCCGGCGCGACCGGACGATTCTCCATCCCCGGCATGCTGCCCACCATGCGCGTCATGCCCGACGGCGCGAGCGCGTTGACCGTGATGCCGTACTTGGCAAGCTCGATCGACCAGGTGAACGTGATGCCCATCAGCGCGGCCTTGGCCGCCGAGTAGTTGGTCTGGCCGAAGTTGCCGCGCAAGCCGGCGCTCGAGGTGATGTTGATGATGCGGCCGTAGCTCTGCTCGCGCATCAGCGGGATCGCGTGGCTGCCGCAGTTGAAGCTGCCCTTGAGGTGCACGGCGAGGACCGCGTCGAAGTCCTCCTCGGTCATCTTCATGATCGAGCGATCGCGGACGATGCCGGCGTTGTTGACCAGGATGTCGATGCGGCCGAACGAGTCCACCGCGGTCTGGATGATGCTCTTCGCCGACGCGTAATCCGAGACCGAATCGTAGTTGGGCACCGCCTTGCCGCCGAAGCCGGCGATCTCCCGGCACACCTGCGCCGCGGGATCCTGCTCGGTGCCGCGTCCGTCGAGCGAGCAGCCGACGTCGTTCACGACGACGTGCGCGCCCTCGCGAGCGAGCGCGACCGCGATCCCGCGGCCGATGCCACGCCCTGAGCCCGTGACGACGGCGACCTTTCCTTGGAGCAACATGGGATCCTTCCGATACCAGAGGGTTGATGGCAGGCGATCCGCCTCGGCTAACACGCACACGCGAAATCCGTCAACGTAGCCTGGTCGCCGGCGGCGGCGGGGTTTGACACGGGCTCGCCGGGGCGGACAGAAGGACGGCGTGCTCCTGCTCGGAGAGATCGTGCGGCGTCACGCGCGCTACCGGGGCGGGCGGCTCGCCTACGTCCTCGACCACGCCGATGGGCGCACCGAGCGGGTCACGTACGCCGAGCTTAACGAGGGCAGCAATCGCCTCGCGCACGTGCTCGCCGCGCGCGATATCCGGCGCGGTGACCGGGTCGCCATCCTGGCCCACAACTGCGTCGAGTATCCGTGGGTCTACTTCGCCTGCTGCAAGCTGGGCGCGATCGTCGTCCCGGTGAACACGCGCAACAAGCGCGACGAGACCCGGCACGCGATCGAGTTCGCGGAAGCGCGGCTCGCGCTGGTCGGGCCCGACTTCCTGGCGGACGTGGTCGACCTGCGCGCCGCGGGCAGCCTGTCCTGTGTCGAAGCCGTCCTGCTCCTCGACGCCACCGAGCAGGCACCTCGCGATGGCGAGGGCTGGCTGGCACTCGAGCCGCTGCTCGCGTCCGCACCGACCGGCGAACCCGAGCCCACGGCACCGCCCGACGAGCGCGATCCGCACGTCATGCTGTTCACCAGTGGAACGACCGGGGTGCCCAAAGGGGCACTGCTCTCGCAGCGCTCCTACTTCCTGCAGGCGGGCTTGACCCAGAGCATGAACGGCCTCACCGACCAGGACACCGGGCTCAGCATGTTCCCGATGTTCCACATGGGCGGCTGGGCGACGCCGCTGGGCTACTGGGCGATCGGCGGGACGGTGGTCATCATGCGCAAGGCCGACCCGCGTGCGATGCTGGCGGCGGTGGTGCGCGAGCGGGTCTCCTATCTCTACGCCGTACCGACCATCTACAACGCGATGCTGGCCCTGGACGACTTCACCACCTTCGACCTGTCGTCCCTCCGCCTGCTGGGCGGCGGCACGGCGTACATGCCGTGCGAGCAGATCGAGCGCATCACGGGCGCGTTCGGCGTGGAGGCAATGGTGATCATGTACGGTCAGACCGAGGCCGGACCGGTGTCGTGCCTGCGGCCGCGCGACCTCCTGCGCAAGACCGGATCGGTCGGACCGCCGGTCAACAACGTCGACGTACGCATCGTCGACCCGGCCGGGCACGACGTTCCGCCGCAGATGGCGGGCGAGATCGTCGTGCGCAGCGACTACAACATGCTCGGCTACTGGCGCATGCCCGAGGCCACGGCGGCAGCCTTCGCGGGCGGCTACCTGCACACCGGCGATCAAGCGCTGTGGGACGAGGAAGGCTTCGTCTACATCGTCGGGCGGCTCAAGGAGATGATCAAGACGGGTGGCGAGAACGTCTTCCCCGCCGAGGTCGAGCAGACCCTCCTGCAGCACGAGGACGTCGCCGAGTGCGCGGTGGTCGGCGTGCCCGATCCGGACTGGGGCGAGAGCGTGCTCGCCGTCGTCGTGCAACGCCGCGGCGCTGCGCTCACCAAGCAGGCCGTGGTCGAGTTCGTGCGCGCACGTCTCGCGGGCTTCAAGAAGCCGCGTCACGTCCGCTTCGTCGACGAGCTGCCCCGCACCGCGTCCACCCGGCAGGTACAGAAGGCGCTGCTGGTCGACCGCTTCGTGCAGGGCTGGTAGCCGCGCCGGACGCTGGCTCAAGGTGCGCTACCGTCTTCGCCCCGTTCGCCCGCGACACCAGGCACGCCTGCGTCTCACGCTGGCAACGCTGCTGCTCCCGCTGCTGGGGATCGTCCTCCTGACGCGCACGGACGTCGCTCGGCGCCCGCTCGCCGAGCGCGAGGCCACACTGGCGATCGACCTGCAACGGATGCGCCGGGCGGAGCTCGGCCAGGAGTCGAGCCCCGAGCTGCACGGCAACTGGACTTCCACCTCGATGGCGCTGGTCGCGCGCATGCCGCGCCTGGCCGGAGACCGCGAGCTGCAGCTCCGTCTGGCCGGACTGGTCGCGGGGGCGCTGGCACTCGGCGTGCTGGTGCGGCTCGGCACGCGGCTGTTCGCGCCACGCGTCGGCATCGCGGTGGCCGTGCTCATGCTGGCCCTGCCCACCGGACGGCACCTGATCGGCATCGATCTCGGGGTCGAGCCGTTCTACCTGGTGAGCGCGCTGCTCGCGTTGCTCGCCATCCGTGGCATGGCCCAGGCCCGGATCGCCGCGGTCTTCGCGGGGGCGGCCTCGGGTGTCGCGTTCGCGCTCGCCGGCCTCGATGCGCTCTGGCTGCCGCTGCTGGCGCTCGCCTGGCTGCGCGTCCACCAGGGGCTCGGCTGGCGCAGCGCCGGTGTCGTCATCGGCACGACTGCTCTGGCCACAGCAGTGGCAATCGCTGCCGGATGGTTGCTGCACGGTCGCGGCGCCGGCGAGCCGATGCTGCCGCTCGCGGCGTCGCTGGCCTACCTCGACGCGACCCTGCTGCGGCCGGCCCCGGCCGCGCGCGAGCTGATCCCGCTGCTGCCCTTGATCGCACTCGGCCTGTGGTCGATGCGCGGCACCTGGTGGCAGAGCGAGTCGTTCCGCTTCCTGCTGCTGTGGCTGGTCTTCGCCGCGGGCAGCTGGGCGCTGTTCGGCTCGGCGGCGGGTGCTTACGTCGCGATCCTGTTCCTCGCCTGTGCGGTGGCGCTGCTCGCGCTCGAGCACGCGCGGCTGCTGCTGTCGCTGCCCGCGTGCGGCATCGCCATCGGCCTCGCGGTGGCATTCTGGCAAGCGGCGCCCAAGCCGTCCGAGAGCCAGATGATCGATAGCTGGGCGATCCGGGAAGCGGGCCGCTTCGTCGGCCGCGTGATCGGCGCCGACCGCCGCGTGGCGGCGAATCCTCGTGCGGCGCGACGCTTCGCCTACTACGCCAACCGCACCGTCGAGCCCTTCACCAACGCGCCGCTACCGCCCGAGAACGCCGACTACGTGATCCTGCCGCGACCGGATTATCAGCTGCTGCGCGAGCAACGCTCGCCGCGTGAAGAGGGGGTCGGGCGCGACACCACGAAGCACCTCGAGCGAATCGCGGAATTCGGCAGCTGGGTGGTCGCGCGCCTGTCCCCGGCGCGTGAGTAGAGCCGTGACGAGCGCGCGGCGAAGCTCGCAGTGCGCAGCCGTGATTCGCCTTTTCTTCTCCGCGTCGGAATAATGATTGTCGTGTGATTTCAGCTAGTTGAGATCTCTCTCGACATGGTGAATTGACTTGCACGACCGGCGTCTCTAACGTCGCCCCTGCACCCCCCAGCCTGGTTTCAAAAGCAATGCGCATGATCCTCCCACCGGTTCGCGAGCGTCGGCAGATCGACCGTCTGCTGTCCTCGTTCTTCCGCGAGAACCGTGAGCTGGAGTTCCGCCGCGCCCTGGTCCAGATGTGCCGCTACTACCGGCTCTCGACCCCGCGCATCACCTGGTTCGAGTATCTCGACTGGGGGAAGACGGCTGGCCGTACCTACGAGAACGGCGAGATCCACCTCGTGCACCCGGAGAACTGGAAGCGCGGCCGCAAGTACAAGTCCGAGCGGCGCTGGATCAACATGATCTACCACGAGATGGGGCACTACATCTTCTGGGCTGACGCGGAGCGAAAGGCGGACACCTTCGCGACCCGCATGGTGCGCGGCCTCGGCAGCGCATCGGCGGCACGCGGCCTGCGCATGCCACCCGCCATCGCAATCCCGTTCGGCTTCGATCGGGTCGGGCAATCCGCGGTGGCGTCGCGGCGCGACGGGCGCGGGCGTGCCCCCAAGCGGCCGGCGCGGAAGACGCGCTCCGCCTGAGCATGGCCGACCCGCACGGCCGCAAGCAGCCCGAGGCGACCGCCAAGCCGGGCGCGCCGCAGCCGACGGTCGAGAATCGCTGGTGGGTCGACGGCAACACCAGCGCCAAGCGGCGTGGCCCGACCCCACCCGGTGAGCGCGAAACGCCGCCAATCGTCGGCGAGCGCATGTTCGGCGTCGGGCGCGGCTTCGACCAGGATCGCGCCAAGGCACGCCTCACCGACGCCAACCTGCACCTGCTGCGCGAGGGCAACCCGCCGGAGGACGGCTGGGCCTACCTGCCGATGACCGACCAGCTCTCGAGCAAGGACTTCCTCGAGCGTGTGAAGAGCTCGATCCGGCTGCCACGCGGCAGCCGCGGCGTCCTGGTCGATTCGGGCAACTCGCTGCGGGCGATCGTCACCGGACAGCCTTTCGGGGAGCGCGTGGTCGAGATCACGCTCGGCGACGACGCCTCGCTCGACGTGTGGGTGCGCGGCGAGTGGACGACCGAGCGCGTCTTCCGCAGCCGAGAGCGCGCGCTGCGCGAGGCTTCGCAGCTGGTCGCGCGGCACCTCCGCCCCTCCGACTGAATACGCTCGCCGCGCCCGGCGCAGCCCCCGCGATTCCCGCTCACGTCGCGGGGCTATGAATGCGCCGCGAAATCGACTAGGGCCAGAGCCTCGTGACCGCCGCGCACGGAGTGCGGTTGGCCCAGTCCGCAGCCGGCCCGGAGGGATCGATGCAGCCAGAAAAGTCCGCAGCAGATCAGGTCAAGGACGCCGTTTGGGTCTACACGCAGCGGGTGATCGTGGCGTTACTCGTCTTCGGGGGAGGCCTGTTCCTTGGCCACCAGCTCTGGGGCGCGGGCGAGAACGGACAGCCGGCCCTGATCGAGCGCGTCGCGAAGCTCGACCAGGACTTCAACCGGGTCAAGAACGAGCGCGAGGATTGCCAGAAGGTGCTGCAGGTCACGCAGTCGCGCAAGGAGACGGCGGACAAGGAGCTGGCGGCCCTGAAGGCCAAGGCGGCGACGCCCTGAGCAATCCTTCGCACCCCTCTGCCCGCACGGCGGGCTCGCTTGCCTCCATGCGAGCGCCTGCGTAACGTCCGTCGCAATGGCGTCCATGGAAGATCTCTACGACGAGGGTCTCGACCTCGCGTTCGAGGGCAAGTTCCGCGAAGCGATCGAGAAGTATCGCGCCGCGCTGGCGATCGATGCAGGTTATGTCGACGCCGTGCACGCCCTCGCAATGGCCCACTCCGAGCTCCAAGAGCTCGACGAGGCCATCGCGGTCGGGCAGCGCCTGTGCGAGCTGGTGCCCGACGACATCCTCGCGCACACCAGCCTGTCGACCTTCTACCAGCGCAAGGGCCTCATCCAGGAAGCCGAGGAGGAGGCCGCGAAGGCGAAGGTGCTTGATTGGAAGCGCCAGCTCGCCGAGCAGAAGAAGCCCGGCGAAGGCTGAAGCGGGGAGCGCGTGGTCGAGCGCAGCGACGAATACATCATCGGCCGCCTGATCGAGCGCATCCGGCTGCTGATCGCGACCTCCGAGGACATTCCGGTCGACACCAAGCTGCAGACGCAGCCGATGTTGAAGGAGTTCCAGTCGGCGGTCAGCGTCGCGCCGGCAGAGCAGGACCAGGCTCGGGCACGCGGCCAGTACGCCTTCCTCTATCGGGAGCTCGAGGAGTATCCGGACCTCGAAGCGCTGCTGTACGCGCTGCGGAACTTCCTCCCTTACCTGAAGTGACGCCGCGCGTGCGGCGCTCCCGGGCGGCCAGTAGAATGGCGCTCTCGTGCAGGCCTTCGACGACATCGCGCAGCAGGTCCTCGACCTGATCGCCAGCGACCCGGACCCTGTGCCAGCGCTCGACGAGGACGCCGGCTTCGCGGATCTGGCGCTCGCCGTGTTCGCCTTCCAGTACGCGGCCAACGCGCCCTACCGCGCGTTCTGCGACCGCCGCGGGCGCACCCCGTCCAGCGTCCGGCGCTGGCAGGACATCCCGGCCCTGCCGACCACCGCCTTCAAGACCGTCGACCTCGCCTGCGGCTTGCCCGAGAAGGTCTTCCGCACCAGCGGCACCACGCAGGGCGGCGATCGCCGCGGCCGCCACCTCGTGCCCCGCCTGGCGATCTACCGGGCGGGTGCGCTCGCCCATTTCCGGCGCATGGTTCTGCCCGACAGGGTGCGACCGTGCATCGTCGGGCTGCTCGGCGGCCCTGCGCTGCTGCCGGACTCGTCGCTGGCGCAGATGGTCGAGTGGCTGCGCCTCGACGTCGCGGACGGCGACGGCGAGTATCTGGTCGACGCCGCCGGCTTCGACGCCGCGCGCGCAGCGGATCGCATCGTCGAGCTGGCACGCGACGGACGACCGCTCTGCCTGATCGGCGTGCGCGTCGTGCTGACCGCACTGCTCGACCACTGCATGGTCGAACGGAGCGTGCTCGAGCTGCCCGCCGACTCACGCATCGTCGACACCGGTGGTCCAAAGGGCGGCCGCACGCTCTCCGACGCCGGGTTCCTCGCCGCCTGCTGGAGTGTCCTCGGTGTCGCCGGCTACTACTGCATCAACGAGTACGGGATGACCGAGCTGTGCTCGCAGTACTACGACGACGTGCTGCTGACGCGCTTCTCGGGTGAGAACCGGGCGCGGCGCAAGCTCGGCCCCGCCTGGCTGCGCACGCTCGCCGTCGATCCGGGCACGCTCGAGCCGCTCACCGACGGGGTGACCGGCCTGCTCTGCCATTTCGACCTCGCCAACGTCGGCTCCGTGCTGGCGGTCCAGACCGAGGACCTCGGCGTCGTCGAGCACGGCCGCGTCAAGCTGCACGGCCGCGTCCCCGGCGCCGAGCCGCGCGGCTGCGCGCTCGCGCTCGCCGACCTGCTCGCGGCGACACCGTGACATCGGCTTCGCGCGAAGTGACCACGCGGCGCAGCGAGCTCGCCCCGGCCGCAGTGGCGCAGACGCTCGAGCAGCTCCGCCGCGCGCGCACGCGCCTGGTCGATCGCGACACCGACGACGTCGTCAAGGCGCTCGGCCGCGTCGCCGCGCTGTGGCTCGCCGACGACGAGCGGCGTCACGAGGCCGCTCGCGAGGTCGCACGCGGCACCGGCTACGCGCCCGCCATGGTCGAGCTGTGCCTCCGGCGGACCTTCTCGGCATGGCAGGAGCAGCACCTGCGACGGCTGCTCGCGACGGCCTTGTCCGGGGTCGAGCTGGAGATTCCCGGCCGGCACCACGAGGCGAGCGGCCGCGACGGCCAGCGTCGCTTCGCCACCGCGCCCGAGCTGGTGCTGGCGATCCTCGCCCAGAACACGCCCGGGCTCGCGATCGCTCCGGTCTTCACCGCGCTGGCACTACGCGCCGCAATCGTCGTCAAGTCGGCGCGCGGCGAGACCCAGTTCGCGCCGCTCCTGGCGCGGTCGATCGCCGAGGTCGACCGCGACCTCGGCGCGGCGTGCGCGGTGCACACCTGGACCGGGGGAACGGCGGCGGTCGAGGATCCCCTGTTCGCCGCCGCGAGCCGGCTGGTCGTCTATGGCAGCGCGCAAACCGTCGCCGCCGTCCGGGCGCGCGCCGGGGAGCGGGTCGTCGCGCACGGCCCGCGCGCCAGCGTCGCCGTGCTCGGCGGCGCGAAGCTCCCCGGGTATCCCGCGGCCCAGGCGCGGCTTCTGGCGCGCGAGATCGCCTTCCTCGACCAGCGCGGCTGTCTCTCGCCGCAGCTCGTCCTGGTCGACGAGCGCCTCGGCCCGGCCGCGCTCGGCGCGGCGCTCGCACGCGAGCTCGCGACCCTAGAGCAGGAGTGGCCGCGACGCCGACTGCCGCTCGAGGCCGCGACAGCGTTCCGGCGTGCGGTGGACGCCGCCGAGGCGGACGTGCTCGCGGGCAACACGGTCGCGCTGCACGGTGGCAGCCACGAGCCATGGGCCGTCGTCGTCGAGCAGGACGCGAAGCTGCGCGCGACGCCGCTCGATCGCTTCGTCCGCCTGCATTCCTTTGCCGGCGAGGACGGGCTGCGCGCCGCCCTGGCGCCGTTGCGCGGCGTGCTCGAGTGCGCCGGCGTCGCCGCGCCGCCCGACGCGTATCCATGCCTCGCCGCGACCTGCCGGGTGGCCGGGGCGGCCCGCGTGTGCGCGCTCGACGAGATGCAGGACCCGCCCGCCGACTGGCACGGCGGCGGGCGGACGCCGATCGTCGCGTGCCTCGACTGGAGCACGAGCGAGCTGCCCCAGCACCCGGCGGCGGCAGCGCAGGAGGCAGCGCACGACGACCGCGCTGCGGGCGCCGGTGTGCGGGCGCGCGACTCGGCCGCGTCCAGGGTCGAGCTGTTCCGCCGCCACGTCGCGCAGACGTCGGACGCGCCGCGCGCCCTCGACGTGCAACGCGCGAGCGGCGCGCGCGTGTTCACCGCCGACGGCCGCGGTTACGTCGACATGCTGGCCGGGATCGGCGTCGCGGCGATCGGCCACGCACACCCCGAGGTCGCGCGCGCCGTCGCGCGGCAGGCCGAGCGCTACACGCACGTGATGGTGTACGGCGAGGACGTGCTCGAGCCGCAGGTGGCACTCGCGACACGGCTCGCGAGCCTCCTGCCGCCGTCGCTCTGCGTCACCTACTTCACCAACAGCGGCGCCGAGGCGATCGAGGGCGCGCTCAAGCTGGTGCGCAAGGCGACCCGGCGCACACGCGTGCTCGCCTTCGAGGGCGCCTTCCACGGCGACACCACCGGCGCGCTCGCGCTCGGCGGCAACCCGTTCTACCGCGAACCCTTCCGCCCCCTGGTGGAAGGCATCGAGCACATCGCGTGGGACGATGACGAGGCGCTCGCGCGTATCGACGACAGCGTCGCCGCGGTCTTCGCGGAGCCCGTCCAGGCGGAGGCCGGCGTGCGCGTGCCGCGCCCGGACTTCCTGCCACGGCTCGCCGCGCGCTGCCGCGAGGTCGGTGCGCTGCTCGTTCTCGACGAGGTGGTGACCGCGTTCGGCCGCACCGGGAAGTGGTTCGCCTTCGAGCACTGGCCGGGCGCCACGCCGGACGTTCTGGTGCTTGCCAAGTCGCTCGGCGGCGGGCTGCCGCTGGGCGCGTTCGTCGCGTCAGCCGAGCTGATGGGCGTGCTCGCGCACGATCCGCCGCTCGGCCACGTCACGACGTTCGGCGGCAACCCGGTGTGCTGTGCCGCGTCGCTCGCAAGCCTCGACGTGCTCGCGCGCGAGCGTCTGCCCGAGCACGCGGCGGAGCGCGGCGTGGCACTGCTCGAGCGGCTGCGAGGTCTGATCGGACGTGGTGGCCTGCTCGAAGTGCGCGGGCTCGGCATGCTGCTCGGCCTCGAGTTCGCCGACGCGGCCGCGACGCAGCGCTTCGTCGCCGGCTGCTTCGCGCGCGGAGTGCTGCTCGGCTGGACCTTGCACCACGACCGCGTCGTGCGGCTCGCGCCGCCGCTCAACATCCCTGAGGAAGACCTCGCGGACGCCCTCCGTGCGATGACGGCGGCGCTGGATGCTCCTGCGGCCTCACCTATCCTCCGCGTTCCCTGCGGCGATCGCTGACCCGCGGCTTGCGCGCGTCGGTCGGGCGCTCGCCGAGCCGTGCGAAGGCTCGGCGCGGCGAGGCGGGTCGCCATAGCCGACACGCGCGGCGATCTCATCGACCGGGAGCGGATCCAGCGCTCGGCGGCGGTGACCTCCGTCGAGGAGCGCGCGAGATGCGACGGCACGATGTAGCGCGCCTGGCTGGACCTCTCGTCCACGACGAGGTAGCGGGCGACGAGTCCCGCGAGCGCCGGTCCCGCTTCGCGTGCGATGAGGTGCAGCATCAAGTCGAGCTGCGCGAGCGCTGCGCCTGCGGTGACCCGGCCACTCTCCTCGACGCCGACGATGACGAGGTCGATGCATGTCGCGCTGGCCGATCTCGCGCTCGAATCGCTCTACGTCGTGTACCCGGGCCCGACTCGCTACCGGCTGGCGCCGGCCGTAGACGTGATCCCGATCGGCGTGCTCGCTGCCGCTGCCGGAGAGAGCAGCCCGCTAGAAAGCGGGGACCGCGCTGCCCGCACCCGCGCCGTCGCGCCCGCCCGCCTGGCGCAGCAGCTCGGCCTCGATGAACTGATCGAGATCGCCGTCGAGCACGGCGTCGGTGTTGCCGCTCTCGACGCCGGTACGGTGGTCCTTGACCATCCGGTACGGGTGCAGCACGTAAGAGCGGATCTGGCTGCCGAAGTTGATCTCGCGCTTCTCGCCGGCGATCTGGTCCTTCTTCTCGCGCTGCTTCACGAGCTCGAGGTCGTAGAGACGGGAGCGCAGGATCTTCATCGCCGTCGCCTTGTTCTTGTGCTGCGAGCGCTCGTTCTGGCAGGCGACCACGATGCCGGTCGCGAGGTGCGTCAAGCGCACCGCGGAGTCGGTCTTGTTGACGTGCTGACCACCCGCGCCGGACGAGCGGTAGGTGTCGACGCGCAGGTCCTCGTCGCGGATCTCGATCTCGATGTTGTCGTCGAGCTCGGGCGTGACCAGAATGGCGGCGAACGAGGTGTGGCGGCGCGCGTTGGCGTCGAAGGGCGAGATGCGCACCAGCCGGTGGACGCCCGCCTCGGCACGCAGGTAGCCATAGGCGTACTCGCCCTCGACGGTGAAGGTCGCGGTCTTGATGCCGGCACCTTCTCCGGGCGTCACCTCGGCGATCTGCACCTTGAAGCCGCGCCGCTCCGCCCAGCGCAGCAGCATCCGCAGCAGCATCTCGGCCCAATCCTGGGACTCGGTGCCGCCCGCACCGGGATGGACGTTCACGATCGCATTGCTGAGGTCGTGCTCGCCGCCGAGCATACGCTCGAGCTCGAGCTTGGCGACGTCCTTGTCGACCTGGGCGAAGCGGGTGGCAGCTTCGGCGAGTGCTTCCTCTTCGCCCTCGGCGGCCATGTCGAGGTAGAGCTTGATCTCCTGGGCGCCCTCGCGCAGCTTGGCGAGGCCGCCCAGCTTCGCCTGCACCGCCGAGCGCTCGCGCAGCAGGGTCTGCGCCTTCTCGGCGTTGTTCCAGAGGTCTTCGCGCGCGGCGAGCTCGTCGAGTTCCTTCAAACGCTCGCTCAATCGAGCGACGTCAAAGATACCTCCCGAGGACGGCGATGCGTTCCTCGAGCTGCGATTGACGGTCACGGCCTTCGGCGAGCAGCATCCCTCTGCTCTAGCGATCGGCGCTTCGGGTGCGCAACCGGCGCTGTCGAGGGCGCGCGTGACGCGAGACGCCGGGCGGTGTATCTGGGTGCCGACGCGCACCGGCGTCACCCAGGGAGGGGCGATGTTGGCAAGGCTGTTCGTGGTGGCGGTCCTGGTAGCGGCGAGCGCTTCGACGGCATCCGCGCAGGCCGTTTCGGCGGTCGCCGTGACCTCGTGCGGGCAGGTCGTTCCCGCGCACACGGTGGGCGTGCTGCAGGACGATCTCGACTGTCCTGCCGCGGCGGGCGCTGCGTTCGCGGTCACCCTCGAGGACCGGGCCGTGCTCGAGCTCGACGGCCATCGCCTGAGCGGTGGCGGAACGACGGTCCGGCTCGCGAGCGACGGCGGGTCGCGGCGGTGGACGATCCGCGGTCCCGGCGAGATCAGCGGCGGCGCGAGCCCCGCTGCCGAAAGCGCCTGCGTCGAGATGCCGGCCGGGCTGCTCATCATCTCGGACGTCGTCGTGCGCTCCTGCGCCAGCGGGCTGCACGGCGTCATCGAGCCCGGGGCCGCGCTGCAGCGGCAGTCGCGGGTGCGGGCCACGCGCCTGCTGGTCGAGGACGGGGTGGGCACCACACCGTTCGCGCTGCATGCCTTCCGGATCGACGGCCGCAACGTCACCGTACGTGGCAATGCCGGCGCCGGGATCCGCGCACACGAGGTACGCGGCACGGACATCCGCGCCACCGACAACGGCGCGACCGGCTTGCACGTCGAGGGTCGGGCCAACGTCCGCCGTCTGGTCGCGACCGGCAACGGCGACCTCGGCGTGCGCGCCGGCCGCTTCCTGCTGCTCGATCAATCGACCGTGACCGGCAACGACGGCAGCCCAGGCGGGGTCGACATCGCCAGCGACGCGAAGCCCCTGCTGCGCCGCACGACGTGCGGCCGCAGCGCGCGCGCGGGTGGCGGCAACGTCAGCTTCGGGGTCTGCGTGAACGACTGACGTCAGGACCGCGCCGCGCGATCTCGGTCACGCCGGCGGCACCGATCGCCGCCAGCACCTCGCGCTGCTTGCCGAACATCCGCCGGGCTTCGGCCGGCGAGCGCTCGTGATCGTAGCCGAGCAGGTGCAGGACGCCGTGCACCAGCAGCTCCGCCAGCTCGCGCTCGAGAGCGTGGCCGCGCTCGGCCGCCTGCCGCTGCGCGGTCGGCACCGAGATCACCACGTCGCCGATCAGCCCCGGCTCCTGCAAACCGGCCGCCTCGCCCTCGCGGAGCGCGAACGCCAGCACGTCGGTCGTCCGATCCTTGCCGCGGTAGCCGCGGTTCAGGCGCTGCATCTCGTCGTCGCCGACCAGCGCCAGCGAGAGCTCGCTGCCGGGCTCGCCGAGATGGCGCAGGCTCGCGCGGGCGAGGCGCCGCAGCAGCGGTGCATGACGGCCGAACCCGCGCGCCGCCGTCACGCCGACGGTGATCGGCGCGCGCGCTTGCGCCCTAGGGGACACGCTCGTAGGCGGTGATGATCTGCTGCACGAGCCGGTGGCGAACGACGTCGCGCTCGTTGAACTGCACGAAGCGGATGTCGTCCACGCCCTGCAGGACCTCGCGCGCGTCGTTCAGACCCGACGGCTTGCCGAGCGGCAGGTCGATCTGCGTCACATCGCCGGTGATCACCGCCTTGGAGCTGAAGCCGAGCCGCGTCAAGAACATCTTCATCTGCTCGCGCGTCGTGTTCTGCGCTTCGTCGAGGATGACGAAGGAGTCGTTGAGCGTCCGGCCGCGCATGAACGCGAGCGGCGCCACCTCGATCGTACCGCGGTCCATGTAGCGGCGCGCGCGGTCGGGATCGACCATGTCGTTGAGCGCGTCGTAGAGCGGGCGCAGATACGGGTTGACCTTCTCCGCGAGGTCGCCCGGCAGGAAGCCGAGCCGCTCGCCGGCCTCGACCGCGGGCCGCGTCAAGACGATGCGGGCGACCTCGTTCTTGAGCAGTGCCGCGACCGCCATCGCCATCGCCAGGTAGGTCTTGCCCGTTCCCGCGGGCCCGATGCCGAACACGATGTCGTACTTGCGGATCGCGTCGATGTAGACCTTCTGGTTGGTCGACTTCGGCGCGATCGTCCGCTTGTGGGCCGAGATGTAGACCGTGTCGAGAAAGATCTCGCGCAGGCGCGCGTTTCGGTCGGCTGCCAGGATGCGCACGGCGTGGTCGACGTCGGAGCCGTACAGTGGATAACCGCCCTCGAGCAGCTCGCGGAGCTGGCGGATGGCGCGCGCCGCGAGCTCTGCCTGGACGTCGTCGCCGCGCACCTCGATGCCGCTGCCGCTGACGTGCAGCCGCGCTCCGGTCGCGCGCTCGATCGTCTTCAGGTTCTCGTCCTGCTGGCCCAGCAAGCCGGTCAAGTGGGCCGGATCGGCGATCTCGACGCGCAGCGCTTGGACACCGCCGCCCTCCGGTGTGGCCGCGACACCGTCCGCACCCGGCTTTGCCTGGCTCATGCGCCGATCAGCTCGTAGACGCGCGCGAGCGCCTGCGGCAGGCGCGAAGGATCCTTGCCGCCCGCCTGCGCGAAGTCGGGCCGGCCCCCGCCGCCACCACCGACGATCGGCGCGATCTCCTTGATCAGGTCGCCGGCATGGACGCGCTCGACGAGGTCCTTGGTGACCGCGGCCAGCAGCATCACCTTCTCGCCGTCGCTGCCGCCGAGCACGACGACGCCCGACTTCATCCGGTCGCGCAGCTTGTCGGCGAGCTCGCGCAGCACCTTGGCATCGACCTGATCGACCTGCTGCGCCAGGACCTGGATGCCGCCGATGTCGCGCACGCCGTCGAGCAGGTCGCGCGACGCGCCGGACACCATCTTCGCCTGGCTCTCGGCGAGGCGGCGCTCGAGCTCCTTCTGCGACGCGAGCAGCTTCTCGATCTTGGCCGCGGCCTCGTCCTCGCCGCCGTGCAGCAGCTCGGCGATCTGCTTGAGATCGCGCTCGCGCTTGCGGACGGCGTCGAGCGCGCCCTCGCCGGTCAGCGCCTCGACGCGCCGCACACCGGCACCCACCGCGGACTCACCGCGCAGCTTGAAGACGCCGATGTCGCCGGTGCGCGCGACGTGCGTGCCGCCGCAGAGCTCGACCGAGTAGTCGCCCATGCGCAGCACGCGCACGCGGTCGCCGTACTTGTCGCCGAAGAAGGCGAGCGCGCCGGCCTTGATCGCGTCGTCGAACGACATCTCGTCGACCGAGACCTTGAGGTTCTGGCGGATGTGCTCGTTGACCTCGTCCTCGAGCGCCGCGAGGCGTTCCTCGGAGAGGCGGCTGTCCTGCGTGAAGTCGAAGCGCAGGCGGTCAGGGGTCACCAGCGATCCGGCTTGCCGGACGTGCTGGCCGACCTGGTTGCGCAGGGCGGCATGCAGCAGGTGGGTCGCCGAGTGGTTGAGGCGGATCGCCTCGCGACGCCGGGCGTCGATCTCGAGCCTGACCAGATCGCCCGTCGCGACGCCGCCGCGCACGACGCGGCCGCGATGCACGGTGAGATCGGAGCGCGGCTTCGCGGTCTCGGTCACCTCGATCAGCCCGCCGCCCGGCAGCTCGATCCGGCCGGCGTCGCCGACCTGGCCACCGGACTCGCCGTAGAAGGGCGTCTCCGCGGTGACGATCTCGATCTCGTCGCCCTCACGCGCCTCCTTGCGCTCCTGTCCCTCGGACGCGATCGCCACCACCCGCGATTCGATGCCGTCGACGCGATCGCCGGCGAAGCGCGAGTGCGCGTCGGCGAAGCTGCCCGCCGTCACGGTGACGAAGCGCGCGCCCTCGCGCGCGCGCGCGCGCTGCGCCGCCATCGCCGAATCGAAGCCGGCCTGGTCGACGGCCAGCTTCTCGCCGCGCAGGATGTCCGCGGTGAGATCGATCGGGAAGCCGTAGGTGTCGTAGAGCTTGAAGGCGATCTCGCCGGGCAGCGTCTGCGTGCCGCTCTTCTTGAGCTTCGCGACCTCGTCCTCGAGCAGGCCGAGGCCCTTCTCGAGGGTCTCGCCGAAGCGCTCCTCCTCCGCGGTGACGGCGGCGTGGATGCGCTCACGCTGCTCCTTCAGATCAGGGTAGCCGGCGCCGAGCACGTCGCAGACGCGGTCGGTGACCGCGCCGAGGAACGGATCGGTCACGCCGAGCACGCGGCCCTGGCGCGCGGCGCGGCGCAGCAGGCGGCGCAGCACGTAGCCGCGGCCCTCGTTCGACGGCTGCAGGCCGTCGGCGATCATCACCGCGACCGCACGGCCGTGATCCGCGATCACCCGGAACGCGACGTCCGCGTCGCTCGAGCCGCCCTCGTAGCGCTTGCTCGCGCGGTCCTCGGCGACGGCGATCATGCCACGCAGCAGGTCGGTGTCGTAATTGCCGTTCACCTGCTGCATGAGCGCGGTGACGCGCTCCAGACCCATGCCGGTGTCGACGTGCTTCGCCGGCAGATCGGTCAAGCTGCCGTCGGCCTCACGGTTGTTCTGGATGAAGACCAGGTTCCAGATCTCCATGTACCGCGCGCAGCCGGAGTTGACGCCGCAGGTGTGTCCCGGAGGCTGGTCGCACATGCCTTCGCCGCGGTCGTAGTGGATCTCCGAGCACGGTCCGCACGGGCCGCTTTCGCCCATCTCCCAGAAGTTGTCCTTGGCACCGAAGCGCAGGACGCGCGACGCGGGCAGGTCGGTGACCTTCGGCCAGAGCTTCTCGGCTTCCTCGTCGGTCTCGAAGACGCTCGCGTACAGGCGACTCTTGTCGAGACCCCAGACCCCGGTGAGGAGCTGCCAGGCCCACTCGATGGCCTCGGGCTTGTAGTAGTCGCCGAACGACCAGTTGCCGAGCATCTCGAAGAACGTCTGGTGGTAGACGTCGCGGCCGACGTCCTCGAGGTCGTTGTGCTTGCCGGAGATGCGCAGGCACTTCTGCACGTCGGCGATGCGCGGCGCGCGCGGCTTCTCGACCCCGAGGAAGAAGTTCTTGAACGGCACCATGCCGGCGTTGGTGAACATGAGGGACGGGTCGCTCTCCGGCACGATGCGCGCGCTCGGGATGATCAGGTGCTCATGTCCGCGAAAAAACTCGAGAAAACCCTGGCGAATGTCGGCTCCGGTCATCTTCGAAAACGCTAGCAGAGCGGTTCCGGCGTTTCGACCGCTATTCTCGGTGCGTAGAGCCGCGAGTTCACTCGATGTAGCCGAGCGCGCGCAGCTTGCGCGTGGTGGCCTCATCCACCTCGACCTGCTCCGTCCTGGGCTGGCCGAGCGCGCTGCGGACCTCCTGGTTCTGCGCGCGGTACTGTACGACCAGCGCCGCGCCCTCGGCCAGAGCCTCGGGCTCGGATCGCCCGGCGATCTCGCCCGGGTCGCTCGCGAGATCGAAGAACGCGGCGGGAGGGGACGTGCCCATCCGCCACTTGAGGCTGCCCTTGCGCGCGACCACCGTGACCGAGCCGTTCTCGTGCCGCTTCTCGGTATACGCCACGCGGTCCCGCGACCGGGCATCCCCGGGAGCGCCGAGCAGCGCGACCAGGCTCTTGCCCTGCATGACGTGCGGAGCCGCGCCTGCGGGGGCCGCGCCGGCCAGCTCCAGGATGGTCGGCGCGACGTCGACCAGCGAAGTCGCGGCCGCGACGCGCAGCCCTTCGGGGACCAGTCCGGGCGCGCGGATGATGAGGGGGATGTGCAGCACCGGATCGATGACGAACCACCCGTGCCCGAGCACCCCGTGCTCGCCGAGCGCTTCGCCGTGGTCGGCGGTGATCACGACGACGGTCCGCTCGTCCTCGCCCAGCGCCTCGAGCTCGCCGAGCAGCCGTGCGATCTCGGCGTCCGCGCACAGCAGGTCGCCAGCATAGCCGCGCCGCGCCTCCGCGTGCGCCGGCGACAGGCCCTCGACGTCCGGCGTCGGGAAGACGTCGTAGGCCGCGGGCGGCGTGTGGGGGCCGTGCACCTGGTAGGTGTGCAGGAACATGAAGAAGCGCTCGTCGCGATGCGACTTCAGCCACGCGAGCGCGCTGTCGACGACCTCGGCGACGTGCCCGTCGGTGTCGGCGCCGGGCGTCTTGTACTCGCGATAGCTATCGAAGCCGCGCGGAAAGCCGGTTCCGGCCGCGAGCATCGCATCTTCGGTCACGGCCGCCGTGCTGTAGCCGCGGCGCGCGAGCAGCTCGGCGAGCAGGGGCAACCCCTGCGGCAAGCGCTGCCCCGGTGCGTAGACACCATGCACGGAGGGGTAGAGCCCCGTCAGCATGCTCATGTGCGACGCCGTGGTCGATGGATAGGTCGTGTAGGCGTTCTCGAACAGCACGCCCTCGGCGGCGAGCCGATCGAGGGTCGGCGTCGTCTCGAGGGGCTGGCCATAGGCGCCGACGTAGTCCGCGCGCAGCGTGTCGAGCGAGATCAAGATCACGTTTCGCGGTGCGCTCTCGGCCGCGCCCTGCGGTGCCAGCACGCTCGGCACGCTCCAGACCGGAAAGCCGACCGCCAGCGCCTGATCCGCCCCCGGCGGGGTACGGACCACGCTGCTCAGCTCCAGGTGAACCGTCTGGCCGACGAGCTCGGCGAGGTCGATCCGGAAGTCGGACCAGGTGTGGGACATGGCCTCGGCCGGATCCAGCACCTTCTCGAACACCACGTGCGCCGCCTTGTCAGTGCGTGCGACGACACGAAACTCGACCGGGCTGACGGCAACCCCCTGCGCCACCGGGTCGAGCCCGAACCCACCACGCAGCACGGACCCCTCGCGAGCGACGATCGGATCGAGGACGAGGCTGCGTTGCGCGGCGGGAACCGCGTGGGCCCCGGCGGTGACATGAGCCTTGGACAGGTCGACCTGCTCATCCACCTCGAACTCGATCTGGATCAAGTGCCCCTTGGGCACCACCAGCACGGGCGGCAGACGGTGCGATTCGATCGCGCCGTCGACCCTGTAGCGGCGCGAGATGAGCATCGGCTTGCCGTTCGCGAATGGCCCGACGCGATACGTCTGCCGGATCGTCGTCCCGCTGACGATCGGCGCCCCCTCCACGGTGAGCGGCCGGGCGAGCGAGCCCTCGGTGTTGGGCCGATGCTCCTCGCCCACGAGCCTGCCGTCGGGGGCACGGCTCTGCAACGCGATCGAGCCCCGCACTTTGACCGGCGTCGCGACCACTTCCAGACGCTCCGGGGGCGTGCTGCACGCCGCCAGAAGGACGAGGAGAACGGGCAAAAGGAGCACGCCGAGGGGGTCGCCCCCACGGCGTGCTCTGGAGGACCAGAGCGGCTCGGCAAGCACGGGCTATCCTCGCGGTCTGGGCCCTGGCGGTCAATCCGGGAAGTGCTCTCGAGCCCTGACATACGCCCGCTGGGCAGTCCGGGACGACCATTCGCGCAGCCCGCGCTAGACTGAGAATTCTAGAAACTTCATTCTAGCACCATGGACGGAGCGACCACGGCACGGATCGGCGGCAACCCGACGGCGCGGGCGAGCTCGCGCGAGCTGACCCGCGCCCGCCTGCTCGCGGTCGGGCGCCGCGTCTTCGCCCGCAAGGGGCACGCCGGGGCCAACTTGAAGGAAGACATCCTGGTTCCCGCGCGCGTCTCGGTGGGCTCCTTCTACCACCAGTTCCGCGACAAGACCGACCTCTTGCTGGCGATCCTCGAGGACCACACCCGCACCTTCCTGGTCATGATCCAGGAGGCGCACCGGCCGCGCGAGCAGAGCGCGCCCGGCGAGATCGCGCGACACTCCTTCGAGACCGTGTTCCGCATCGCCGAGCAGAACGACGACCTGTTCCGCATCATGGTGCGCGAGCGCGAGAGCGAGGACACACGGGTCCGCGGCTACCTGCGCGACAACCACCGCCGCTGGATCGAGAGCCTCGCCGACGACTACCGCCGCGCCGGCCTCGAATCGGTGGATCGCGGCGACGTCCTGCCGCTGGCGGCCGAGCTGATCTCCGCGACCACCCTCGGCACGGTGCTGAACTACCTCGATCTTCCGGACAGCGAGCGCGCTCGCCAGCGCGAGCGCCTGATCGACGGTCTGGTCCGCTTCACCATCGGCGGCCTGATCGCGCTCACCACACCCATGCCCCTCGCCCCGGGGCGACGCAGTGCTTCACGCAAGAAAGGAGCGAGTTGAGCCATGCAGTTCGGCATCTTCTACGAGCATCAGATTCCGCGTCCCTGGAAGGACGGCGACGAGCTCAAGCTGTTCCAGGACGCGCTCGATCAGGTCGAGCTCGCCGACCGCCTGGGCATCGACTACGCATGGGAAGTCGAGCACCACTTCCTCGAGGAGTACTCGCACTCGTCGGCGCCCGAGGTCTTCCTCGCGGCCTGCAGCCAGCGCACCAAGAACATCCGTCTCGGGCACGGCATCACCCTGATGCCACCGGGCTACAACCACCCCGCGCGCGTCGCCGAGCGCATCGCGACCCTCGATCTCGTCAGCAAGGGACGGGTCGAGTGGGGTACGGGTGAGTCGAGCGCGCGCATCGAGCTCGAGGGCTACGGCGTCAACGTGATGAAGAAGCGCGAGATGTGGGAGGAGGCGGTGCGCGAGACGGCCAAGATGATGGCCGCCAGCCCGTACCCGGGCTTCAAGGGCGAGTTCTTCTCGATGCCGCACCGCAACATCGTGCCCAAGCCGGTGCAGCGCCCGCATCCGCCGCTGTGGGTGGCGTGCTCGAACCGCACCACGATCCGGCTCGCCGCCAAGCTCGGCATCGGCGCCCTGACGTTCGCCTTCATCGACCCGAGCGAGGCCAAGTACTGGGTCGAGGAGTACTACGAGACCTTCGAGAAGGAGTGCGAGCCGATCGGCCAGGCGGTCAATCCCAACGTCGCCATGGTGACCGGCTTCATGTGCCACGAGGACTCGAACACCGCGCTGCAGCGTGGCCTCGAGGGCTTCCAGTTCTTCGGCTACGCGCTCGCGCACTACTACATCACCGGCACGCACGTTCCCGGCCGCTTCGACGTCTGGGAGGACTTCAAGAAGAAGGGCAACCAGATCTTCGCGCCCACCGGCGGCATCGGCAACGTCCAGGAGGTGCGCGAGAACCTCGAGAAGTTCGAGGCCATGGGCGTCGATCAAGTGATCTTCATCCAGCAGGGCGGCAACAACAAGCACGAGCACATCTGCGAGTCGCTCGAGCTCTTCGCCGACCAGATCATGCCGGACTTCAAGGCGCGTCACGACGGCCACGTCGAGCGGAAGGCCGAGCGTCTCGCGCCCGCGGTCGCGCGCGCGATGGCGAAGCTCCCACCGATCGCGCAACTCGACCCGGTTCCTGAGCTCGATTCGTATCCGGTGATGCTGCAGAAGATGCACGCGCCGGTCGACGAGAACACGATCGGCAAGCGCCTCGAGTCGACCGTCGGTCACGTCGGCTGAGCGACACGAGGCCTTCCTACTCGACGTAGCCGAGAGCCTGCAGGGCACGGCGCGTGACCGCGGTCACGCCCGTGCCCTTGCGCTCGCCGTTCGCGGCCGCTTCTTCTGGCGCCGGGCGGCGAAGGGACGCCAGCAGCTCGCGATGGCGCCGCAGCAGGCGGCGCCGCGCGGCGAGATCGCGCAGCTCGCCGGGATCGCGCAGGCGGTCGTAGAGCTCCTCCTTGCCGTTCACCCACGCCACGTAGGTGTAGCGCCCGGTGCGCAGCGCGACGCGCTCCTCGGCGAAGAGCAGGTTCTCGCTCACCACGGGCCGTGCCGGCAGCGGCTCGCCGCGCACCAGGCCGGCGAAGCCGGCGTCCGCGGGTGGGCCCGGCGCGCCTGGCTCGGGCGCGACGACGAGCAGCTCGAGCAGCGTCGCCGCCAGTCCCGCGATACCGACCGGTGCGGCGATCCTCGAGCCGGATGGAGCGCAGCCGGGGCAGCGGATCAGCAGCGGGACGTGGACCAGCTCCGCGAACAGCGTGTGCCCGTGCTCGACCCCGCCGTGGTCCCAGAATTCCTCGCCGTGGTCGGCCGTGAGCGCGACCACCGTCCGAGCCGCGAGATCGTGCCGGTCGAGCAGGTCCAGAATCGCTCCGACCTCGACGTCCACGGCGCGCACCGCGCGTGCGTAGGCCGCGCGCAGCGCCTCGCGTCCCGCGGGCAACGGCCGGATCTCGCCCGCGCGAAGCTGCGCCATGCGCGGCAGCGCGCCCGCGCCAGCGCCACCGGCGAGCAGATCGTCGCGGAAGCTGCGCGTCGCGCCGTCGTAGGGAGCGTGCGGATCCACGTAGTGCAGCCAGAGGAAGAAGCGCCCGCCACGCTCGCGTGCGGCGAGGAAGCGCGCCGCGCGGCGCGTGACGGCGTCGCCGCGATCGACGATCGCGAGCGCCGGCATGAGCTGCTCGAGCAACCAGAAGCCGAGCGTCGGCCGCAGCGTCAAGGCGGCCTCGCTCTCGAGGGTCACGTTCTCGAAGCTGGCGAAGCCCTGCCCGAGCCCGTAGCCGAGACCGAGGTAGGGGTTGGTCACGATGGCACGGGTCGCGAATCCGGCCCGCGCAAGCCGCGTCGCCAGGGTGGCATGCTCCGGCGAGAGCGGGCTGCGCGCGAGCGGGTCCTCGCCGAGTGCGCGGCCGGCGCCGTGCTCGGCGGCGGGCAGACCGGTCATGAGCGACGCCAGCGCAGGCAGGGTCCACGACGACGCTGCGTAGGCGGCGGCGAAGCTCGCCCCATCGGCCGCGAGCGCGCTGCTCCGCGGCATGCGCGATCCGTCGAGGTGGTCCGCGCGCAGCGTGTCGATGGTGATCAGGACGAGGTTCTCGGGCCTGCCCGCCGGAGCGGGGCCCGAGCGCCCCTGCCCGGCGGCGGTCGCGCTGCTCGGTGCGACGCGCGCCTTCGCCGCGAGCGCGTCGCGGACGACTCCCCGGCCCTCGCGTTGCACCAGCCAGCCAACGCCGGCGAGCGCCGCTGCTTGCGTGATCGCGGCAACGACGACCAGGCGAGCGATCCAGCGCTCGTCGATCCGGCGCAGGCACGCGAGCGCGACCTTCCTGGACGCCCATGCGGCGCAGGCCGCCGCGGCGACCGACGCCGCCAGCAGCGGCGGCCCGAGCGCCGTCGTTCCGGTGCCACGCCAGGCGTCGTGCAGCGCGATCGCGACGCGCAGCACGGCCGCTCCGGCAGCGACCCCGAGAAGACCCGCGGCGCGGGCCCGCACGGTCGCTTCGCGATACGGCGGCAGCAACCCGAGCAGCGCCAGCGGCAGGAGGACGAGAGTGGCGACGACGAAGGGCGCCGTCAAGCATAGTGGAAGGGTCGCGTGCGGCGCGACCGTCCGGTTGCTCCACGACGCGGCGAGCGCGTCGGCGAGGCCGAGCAGCGTGCCCGCGAGCAGCAGCCCCGCGAGCATCGACTGCACTGGCGAGTGGGATCGCGCCGCCACGATCGGGCGCTGGAGCACGATCCGTGCCTCGCGGGGCCCCGTCGAGGAGACTCGACGGGGCCCGCGCGACAGAGCAAGAGCCGTTTCAGAAAGGTTGACGCCGGCGTCCGATGAAACACGGCGTCAAGTGCTTCACGAGCGCTGCAACGAAACGTCGCCGCCGCTCGTCACTCGAAGGTCAGGTCCAGAGGCTGCGCTTGCGTGCGCGCAGACCGCGCCGGCTCCCCTTCGTGTTGTTCGGGCGCCGCGGTCCGTCACCACCGCCTCCGCCACCACCACCACCGTCGTTGCGCGGCTCGAAGAACTGCTGCGGCGGCGGCTCCGGCGTGAACGGCCGCGGGGCGAAGCCCGCACCCGGTGCACGCGGCGCGAATCCGTTCGGACGGAATCCCCCACCCTGCGGTGGACCTCCCGCCGGACGCGGCGGTGGCTTGTCGTCGGCGTCGTTGACGCGCAGGCGACGGCCACCCATCTCGTGACCGTTCAATCTCTCGATTGCAGCGGCACACGACTCGTCGTTGGCGAACTCAACGAAAGCGAAACCGCGGGAACGCCCGGTTTCGCGATCCATTCCGATCCTCGCCTTCACGACCTGACCCACCTCGGAGAAGAGTGTGGTCAGCTCTTCCTCGGTGGCGGTGAAACTCAAATTACCCACAAACGCGGTCTTCGACACAAACCTTCCTTTCGGCTCGCTCTCGCAGCACGGCTGCCTTTCACAGCCTCCAACACACGGATCGGCGGGCTGTAGCACGATGCTTCAGCCGCCGACAAGTACGAAGATTCGATAGAATCAGCCCCAGATCCAACCCATGGCGCGCTCGACGAAGCGGCTGGTCCGCAGGCGATAGGGAAACCACGCCGGGTCGCTGGCGCGCTTACCAGGGTCGACACGCACGGCGCACGGGCGGGTGAAAGCGCGAATCCCGTCGATGCCACCGTGACGCGTACCGATACCACTCTGCTTGACACCGCCGAACGGAAGCTCCGGATCGCCGGCATTCAAGATGCAATCGTTGATGCAAACAGAACCTGTGTCGAGGCGTCGAGCAAGCTGCAAGCCACGCGCCAGATCCGCTGTCCAGATGCTGGCATTGAGCCCGAACGGGCTCTGGTTGGCGAGCGCTACTGCCTCCTCCTCATCGCGTACGCGGCATATGGAAATGACGGGACCAAAGGTTTCGTCCCTCATTACCTCCATTACAGGGGTCACGCCAGTCAGCACCGTCGGGGCGAAGAACAGCTCCCCGAGGTCGTCGCGGCGCTCACCGCCGATCGCGACCACGGCGCCTCGGGAGCGGGCGTCGGCGACGTGACGCTCGACGATGGCGAGCTGCGCCTTGGTCGTCAGCGGGCCCAGGTCGACCTCGTCGCTGTTCAAACCCACCCGCAGCGCGGCCGTCTTCTCGACCACGCGGCGTACGAATTCGTCCGCGACCGTGTCGACGACGAACAGCCGCTCGACCGACATGCAGACCTGGCCCGCCATGAAGAACCCGCCCCAGACCGCCGCGTTGGCGGCACGCTCCAGGTTGGCATCGTCGAGCACGATCATCGGGTCCTTGCCGCCGAGCTCGAGCAGGACCGGCGTCAAGTGCTGCGCGGCCCGCTCCATCACGCGGCGGCCGGTCTGCGGCGAGCCGGTCACCGCGACCATGTCGACTTCGTCGACCAGCGCAGCACCCGCCGCACCATCGCCCGTCACCGCCTGCATGACGTTCGCCGGCAACGCCTCGGCAAACGCCCGGACCGCGCGACACACGGCCAGGGGAGTCACCTCGGACGGCTTGACGACGACGGTGTTGCCGGCTGCGAGCGCGTAGATCGCGTCGCCGAGGGTGAGCGTCAAGGGGGCGTTCCAGGGACCGATCACACCGACCACGCCGTGCGGCTTGTAGAGCACGCGCCGGCGCTTGCCACCGGGCAAGCGGCTGCCGACCCGGCGCTCCCGCAGCGCCTTGGGCGCGAAGCGCCGCGCCGCGCGCACGTCGAGGCAGACCGCGATCGTCTCGCCGGTCGCATCGAAGCGCGTCTTGCCGGTCTCGCGCGCGAGCAAGTCGATGATCTCGGCGCGGGCGCGCACGAAGGCGCGCCGACCGAGCCGCAGCAGCCGTCCGCGCTCGCGCACGCCGAGCCGCGCCCAGTCGTTCTGTGCGGCGCGCGCACGCGCCACCGCGGCCGCGACGTCCTCCGGCGCTTGACGGGGCACCGTGCCGATCACCGATCCACGCGCGGGGTCGCGAACCTCGATCGCAGCGGGAGGACATCCCGCCTCGAGCGGCGCTGCGCTCACAGGCTTCCGGTCCGCGGGGTCAGCCCCTCGACGATCGCGGCGGTGATCTGCCGCGCCAGACGGCGGTTGAGCGCCTTGCGCCGGTTCACCGATCCGAGCTGCAGGTGCACCGTCAAGCCGCCGATGAACAGGTTGGCCGCCAGCTCGGCTCCACCCGCGGGCATGACGAACTCGCCCGAGGCCTGGCCGTCCTCGAGAACGCCCTTGAAGACGTTGCGTAGCTGCTCCCACACCGACAGCACGTCGTAGCGCCGCGGCCCCGGGCGGGTGGCCTCGAAGAGCGCGATCTGCACCGTCTCGGGGTTGGAGAGCGCGCCGCGAAAGACCGTCCACACCAGCTCGGTCAGGGTGTCGTGCACGCTGCCCTTACCGTCGTCGCGCAGCCTCCGGCCAATGCGCGCGAAGCGCTCGACGAAGGGCTCGCTGGTGTCCGACAGAACGGCGCGATAGAGCCCGAGCTTGCTGCCGAAGTGGTGGTAGAGCGACGGCGCCTCGACCCCGGCGCGCTCGAGGATCTGGCGCGTGGTCACGGCGTCATATCCAAGTTCCGCAAACAGGGTTGCCGCCGCCGTGAGCAGGCTGGCGCGCCCCGGCGGACGGGCGGCACGATCGATGCGTCCTGCGCGCCGTCCAGGCTTGCGGCCCACGACCCGGCGCCCGCCGGCGCGCGGCGTCGCCGTGGTGAGGGCTGCGGCTGCGCGCATCCGGCGTGGCTGCGCCCCCGCCCGGAGTGGAGCGCTCGTCTTCTCGTTCTTCACCGGAGATTCCGCGATCGGTGGGCGTTCGTGCTCATCAGGCCACCAGGCGATTTGCGAAGGGCATAGCGCAGTTCGCCATCGCCCGCCAGCGTTCAGCGCCCGCCGGAGGCGCTTCGGCGGCCGGGCCCGGCGAGGGCTCAGCGCTCCTCGTGGTAGTCGTCCTCGGTGTTGACGGCCCAGATGTTGTCCTTCGCCGCCACGCCGTCACGGAGATTTTCGACTGCGGTCATCGCGGTGAGCATCGAGTGGTCCTGGTTGTTGTAGCGGTGCATGCCGTTGCGCCCGATCAAGAACAGGTTGGGGTGCTGGTCGGCCCACTCCCGCACCCGGTCGAACTCCTCGTAGGTTCCGGTGTAGGCGGGATAGGTCTTGGGAACCCGGATGACGACGGCGTCGAGGACGTCGGCCGTATCGATGATCTCGATGTGCGCGAGCTCGCCCGCCGCGAAGCGTTTCAGCTCGTCGTCCGGCATGCTCCAGAGCGCGTCGCCCTCGTTGCAGAAGTACTCGAGCCCGACCCAGACGGTGTCCGGGTCGCGGACCATGAACGGGCTCCAGTTGTTGAAGATCTGCAGGCGGCCGATCTTCACGTCGCGCTCCTGGACGTAGATCCAGTTGTCGGGCACCAGTCCGGCCGGCAGGCCGGGCCGCGCTTCGCCACGGACTTTGAGCTTGCGCAGCAGCAGCCCGACCGTGATGAAATCACGATAGGCGAGCCCCGCCGCGACGCGCGCGACCTCGGCCGGCACCTCGGCGTCGAAGGCCCGCACCAGCTCGCGCACCGGCATGGTCGAGAACACCGCGTCGCCGTTCAGCCGGCTCACCTCGCCCGTCGCCGTGTCGCGCACGTCGACGCCGAGCACCTGCTTGCCCGCGCTGTGGATGCGCACCACCTCGCGGTGCAGGTGGACCTCGCCGCCGCGCTCGCGGACCATGCGCGCGACCTCCTGCCACATCTGCCCCGGACCGAACTTGGGATAGAGGAAGCGCTCGATCAGGCTGGTCTCGGCGCCCTTCTGCGCGATCGACGCGTCGCTGACTAACAGCGAGCGCACCGCGTGCCAGAGCGCGCTGCTCATCGAGACGCCCTTGATCCGCTGCGCACCCCACTCGGGCTTGATCTCGCTACACGGAACGCCCCAGACCTTCTCCGTGTAGTCCTTGAAGAACGTCAGGTAGAGCTCTCGGCCGAAGCGGTTGATGAAGAAGTCCTCGAGGGACTTCTCCTCGCGCAGCGGCGCCACGCGCACGCGCAGATAGCTGAAGCCGATGCGGATGGTCTGCCCGAGACCGAGCTTGCGCAGCGTGCCGACGCTCAGCGAGATCGGGTACGGGAAGAACTGGCGCTGGAAGAAGATCCGCGACACCCGCGGGCGGACCAGCATGACGAGGTCGGTCGCGGCCGGGTCGGCGGCCGGCCCCGCGGCGCGCACGGAGCGCGAGCTGTTCTGGTAGCTGATCCGCAGATCGCCGTCGCCGTTTTCCGGCGCCTGGAAGGGCAGGATCTTCTCCCACCACTGCATCACGCGGTCCGACTTCGAGAAGAAGCGGTGGCCGCCGATGTCGATGCGGTTGCCCTTGTAATTGACGGTGCGCGCGATCCCGCCGACGTCGTCGGTCGCCTCGAGGACGATCGGGTGGATGTCGGTGTGCGCGAGAAGCTCGAACGCGGCGGTCAGTCCCGCCGGGCCGGCTCCGATGATGATCGCTGTTCTACCTGGCATGGGTGAGGTCTAGTGTCCCGTCCCGGCAGCAGATCCTCGCGGTTGACGACGCCGCATGCAACGCCGCCATCGGCTCACTTCGGGGCGGCGTCCAGCGACATGACGTACACGCCGTAGACGTTGAGCAGCACCGCGAATCCCACCAGCACGCGCAACGCCACCCGCCAGCGCGCACCGGAGCGCGCGAACGCGCTCAGCGCGACCGGAAACAGCAGCGGGTAGAAGTCCTGCGCATAGCGTGCCCCGTACTGCGCGAAGCCCGAGCCGAAGTACACCAGGTAGAAGCACTGCATGAGGATCAGGCTCGGCAGCAGCAGCCAGACGAAGCGGCGCCGCAGGTCGAGCAGGAAGACGCCGAGGAAGAAGGGGCTCATCACGAAGTACGCCTGTCCCGCGGCCTCGAAGCGCAGATAGGGAAAGGTCCGCTCGGGGATCGGGTACAGGTAGGTGTAGACCGGCCAGTTCGACCACAGGTACTCGAGGTCGAACTGCGGGCCGCGCAGACCCCACTGGTTCCAGCCCGCCATGTAGGGCGACATCAGCGGGTCGCCGAGGGTCCACCACTGGAAGCCGAGCGCGAGCACCAGCGGCGGGATCGCTCCGGCGACGAAGAGCGCCGCGCCACGCACGAAGGAGCCAACCGATCGCTGTTGCAGCGATCGCCACAGGAGCAGCAGCGCGAACACCGGCCCGGCGAGCAGCAGCACGTAGCGCACCTGCACCGCGACCATGAAGCTCAGGCCCGCCAGGAGCCAGCGCTCGCGGGCGAGTGCGCAGACCAGCGCGAGCAGCAGGAAGAAGTTGCCCTCGCTGTGCATCAGCAGCCAGGTGTTGCCGGCGTATGCCGAGTAGAAGAGCGGCGTGCCGAGCACGTACGCCAGGGCGGCGTACGGAGCGATGGCGCGCATGCCGTCGAGCCGGCGCAGCAGGCCGAACAGGAAGATCGCCGAGCCGAAGATCAGCAGCGAGTTGAACGGTGGCTGGCCGAGCTTCCCCCCGGTGAGCACCACCCACGGAACGAGAACCATGCTGACCATCGGCGGATAGGCGAGGTAGTCGCGCCCGTCGTGACGGTACATCTCGATCCACGGGTAGAACTGCGGCAGGTAGGTCCGGCCCTGGGCCAGCTCGCGGGCCAGCCGGATCGGACCGTCGTAGGCGCTGTCGGCCGGGGTGACGATCGCCAGCGCGATCGCCAGCACCGCGAACAGCGCGATCGTCCGTCCGCGCTCGCTGCCCAGCCCGATGCGTGCGCGCAGCGCGCTCGCGCTCATGCGCGGCGCACCTGATCCGCGACCGCGGCCAGGACCTGCTCGGGTGGAATCCGCGACATGCCGGTGCGCGTGTCGCCACCCGCCGGCCGGATGACCACGTGCCCGGCCCCGTACGGCCCGTACACCGCGGGATCCTTCGGCCCGAACAGCGCGACGCAGCGCACCCCGGCGGCGACAGCGAGGTGCATCGGTCCGGTGTCGGCCGAGACGAACACCGCGGCGCAGCGCAGCAGCTCGGCCAGCTCGAGCAACGAGCCCGTCCTCGGGCCCGGGCGTGCGGCGCCGTCCGCCAGGCCACACACCCCTTGCGCGAGCTCCTCCTCACCGGGCCCCCAGGTGACGAGCACCGGCAGAGCGAGCTCGGCGCGCACCAGGCGCGCCAGCGCGGCGAAGCTCTCGGCCGGCCAGCGCTTCTCGGCGCCGTGATCGCTGGTCCCCGGGTGCACCACCACGAAGCCACCCGGCACCAGGCCCTGATCGGTCAAGTACTGCACCGTGTGCGCGCGCGCCGCGGCGTCGGCCGGCAGGACGTAGTCCCGCTGCGCCCCCTCCACGCCGAGCGCGCCGAGCAGCGAGACGAACTTGTCGACCCGGTGCGGGCGCTCCGCCGGCGGCGTCACCTGCTCGGTCGAGAGCAGGTGGTTGAGTTCGTAGTCGTGGCCGCGCGCAAAGCCGATGCGCCGCGGCGCACCGCTCGCGAGCGCGTGCACGGCACCCTTGAGGTTGCCCTGCTCGTCGAGCACGGCGTCGTAGTGGTCGGCGCGCAGCGCGCGCACGTACGCGCGCACCTCGCGTCCGAGCCGCAGCCAGTCGCGCGGATCGATGCTGCGCAGCAGCGAGCGCCAGTGGCGGCGCGGGAAGACGTAGACGCGATCGATCAGCGGATGATCGACGATCACGTCGCGCGCCCGGTCCTCGACGACGAAGCCGAGGAACACGTCCGGCCACGCGCGACGCAGCAGCGCCACCGCCGGCAGCGTGTTGACGACGTCGCCGATGGCGCTCAGGCGGACCATCAGGACGCGACGCGGTACCGACATCCGGCCGATCCTAACCGACGCACCGGCGAGGAGCACCGCCGAGCGTTACGGGCGTCACGGCGCAATCGGCCGCAACGCCCGCCGGGGCTCAGTGGTGCGCCGCGTGCTCCGACGGATCCGACTCGGCCGCGTGCCCGCCGTGCGAGCTCGCGCAGCCGCGCGCCGACGGCAGGGCGACGCCGATGAAGCTCGAGCGGCCCGGAGCCTTGGTGCTGGCGCGATTGCCGGTGAGGTCCTGGATCGGTCCGCCGGCGGTGTCGGGATCGTCACCCTCGACGAAGTAGTCGCCGATCAGGATGAACATCTCGTTCTCGGTGCTCTCACCGCCGGTGATGCGGCAGGCGTCGCAGTCGCCGTCACCGGCACCGGGTGCGCTGTCACACGTGGCGTCGTCGTCGATGCCGGCGCACGCAGCACCGATCTTGCCCGCGGCGCAGGCGATCGGGGTGCAGCGTCCCGGCACGCCGGGGATGAACACGCTCGCCGGCAGGCGCGAGTAGCGCGTCACCGTGTCGGTATTCGGCGAGCCGTCCTCGTTCACCCCGTTGTTGTACGTCGAGCAGAAGCGCAGCGTGCGGTCTGCTGCCTTGTCGGAGTCGAACTCCAGCGGCGGATCGAAGTCCTGGCTGACCGGGTCGTTGTAGACGAAGCTCTCGTAGATCCGCGAGCCGTCCGGAAGGTCGACGGTGAAGTGCTTGCCGCGCTGGTGCGTGTGCGACGACATGTTGAACACCCGTGCCCCCTGCGGCAGCACGTGGCTGTGGCACAGCAGCTGGGTCTTGAACGGGTCGGCGTTGGCCGAAAAGATGCGCCCGACGTTGAAGATGCTGCGCACCGGCGTGGTCTGCTGGTCCGCTGGCGCGAACCAGTAGTTGAGGCGCGCGTTCATCGGGTGGCCTTCGTCGGTCAGGTTGAACGCGTGCGAGTTCCAGTAGAGCACGCCCTGCAGCGGGATCTGCGCGAACACGCCGTCGACGTAACGCGAGGCCTGCTGGGCCTGCTGCGCACCGCCGATCTGGTAGCTCGAGATTCCGCCTTGCACGGGCGGGCCGTAGCCGGCGCAGGTGAAGCCGTCGCGGAAGTTCGTCGCACACAGCCCCGAGCCGCATGCCGTCGCGTCGGTCGGCTCGCAGCCTTCGCCGGCGCGCTCGCCGCCCTTGCACGTCCACTCGCCGAAGTCCGGGTGGTGGATGTCTTCCACCGGCACGGTCGAGTAGTTGAGGATGAGGTGGTGGCTCTGCGGATCCTGGCGCAGTTCCTGCGCCGAGAAGCGGAAGTACTTGCCGCTCGGATCGCGAAACTCCTCCGGAACCTGGTCGCTCAGGTCGTAGTAGGAGGCGAAGCAGACCTCGTGCTCACTGGACGCCGGCAGACCCCACTGCGGCATGATCAGCTGGACGCCCTCGCCCGCCGGTGGCGGCTCGAGCGGCTTGATCGTGATCGGCTTGGGCGGCGGCAGGCAGGCGTCGAGCAGCCCCTCGGTGCCGATGACGGTCCCGGTCTGCGGGGCGCCCGAGTAGATCCACAGCCGGACCGCCTCGAGCTCGTTCTCGCTCAGGGGCGGCAGCCCGAGTGGCATCGGCGCGCCGCCGATGTCGACGGTGCCGGGCAGCGTGCTCGCGGCGAGCTTGCGCCAGAGGTAGCTGGTGTCGTCGTCACCGGGCGAGACGCGCGCCAGCGGGCTGCCGAGCGAACGCACGTCGAGCAGATTCGCGTAGGCGACGTCCGGCGACAGGTCGAGACCGCCCGAAGCGCCGCTGCCGTGGCAGACCTGCTGCGTGCAGCCCTGGCGCTCGAAGACCACCTTCTGGATCGCCTCGAAGGTGCTCGCGTAGCTCTCACCCTCGGCGCATGCACCCACACCCGGAGGGGTAGCGGTGGGACCCGGAAGCGCAGGGCCGTCGTCCGAGCTGCCAGACGAGCCGCCGCAGGCGACGAGCGTCGCACAAGCGATGCTCGCGAACAGGACAAAGGCACTGTGGGCAGGGAAACGAGCCGTACGCGGCATGCGGCGATCCTCGGCCAGGCCGGCGCGCGGGCAAGCACCTGGCTGTATCTACACTGAAAGTGCACGAACATGGCGCACGCCGTTCCGGGACGCAAGCCGGATCATTCGTGCCCGTGACCGGCGTGGCTCAGGTGGCCGGCATGCGCCCCGGGAGAGGTCGCGCAGCCCAGCGCCGGCGGCGCCGCCATGCCGGCGAACAGGGAACGCCCGTCCGCGTCGTGCCGCGCGGCACCGGCCGAGGCGAGCCCACCGACCAGCAGATCGTCGTCCGGCTGCGGGAAGCGCTCGTCGATGAAGTACTGCCCGATCAGCAGGAACATCTCGTTCTCGGTGCTCTCGCCGCCGGTGACGCGGCACGCGTCGCAGAAACCGTCCTCGGCACCCGGCGCCGAGTCGCACGCACGATCGTACTCGGGGCCGCTGCCGCCGCACGGCGCGCCGACCTTGCCCGCAACGCAGGCCACCGGCTTGCACGCGCCGATCGTGCGCTTGGCGCTCTCGGGCACCCGCGAGGCGCGCGTCACGGTCTCGACGTTCGCCGAGCCGTCGTCGTTCAGCCCGTTGTTGTACAGCGCGCAGTAGCGGATGGTGCGCTCGGCCGCGCTCTCCGAATCGAAGGCCAGCGGCGGCTCGAAGCCCTGCTTGACGGGATCGTTATAGACCCGGTTCTCGAAGATCTGCGAGCCATCGGGCGACCACGCCTGGAACAGCTTGCCACGCTTGTGCGTGTGCGAGGTGAGGGCGAACAGCCGCGCGCCCTGCGGCAGGACGTGCTCGCCGCACACGGTCTGGGTGGTGAACGGAGCTGCGTTGGCAGCGAACACGTAGCGCGCCTCGAAGATCGGCCGCACGGGAAAGCGCTGGTCCTTGGCGTAGGTGAAGTTGAGGCGGCCGTTCAGCGGGTGCGCCTCGTCGGTCAGGTTGAACGCGTGCGAGTTCCAGTAGAGCACGCCGCTCAGCGGGATCTGCGCGAACACGCCGTCGTAGAAGCTCTGGACGGCCTGCGCCGCCTGCGCGCCGCCGATCTGGCGACTCAGGATCGGCAGTCCGCTGGTCGAGCGCGGCCCGAAGCCGACGCAGCCGATGGCGCCGGAATCGACCTCGCTGCGGCAGAAGCCGCCGCGGCACGACTCGAGATCGGTCGGCTCGCAGGTCTCGCCGTCGTGCTCGCCGCCGGCGCAGGTCCAGCGTCCGAACGCCGGGTCGTGGATGTCTTCGAGCGGCACCCCGGCGTGCATCAGGACGAGATGGTGGCTCTGCGGGTCCTGGCGCAGCTCCTGGCCGGAGAAGCGGAAGTACTTGCCGGACGGATCCTTGAACGCAGCCGGCACCTGCTCGGTCAGGTCGTAGTAGGTCGCGAAGCAGACCTCCTGCTCGGTCTTCGCCGCCAGCGGCACCGTGGGCAGGACGAACTGCACGCCCTCGCCCGCCGGCGGCGGGTCGAGCGGCTTGATCGTGATCGGCCTGGGCGGCGGCAGGCAGCCCTCGAGCAGCGCCTCGGTTCCGGCGACGGTGCCGGTCTCGGGCGCGCCGGCGTAGATCCACAGGCGCAGCGCCTCGAGCGCGTCCTCGCTGATCGGCGGCAAGCCGTTCGGCATCGGCGCGCCGTTGATCTCGACGCTGCCGGGCGCGGTCGCGGCCGCCAGCTTGAGCCAGAGGTAGCTGCGGCTCTTGTCGCCCGGCTCGACGCGCTGCATCGTGCTGCCGAGCGCGCGCACGTCGAACAGGTTCGCGTAGGCGACCTCGGGTGACAGGTCGAGTCCGCCCTGGGCGGCACTGCCATGACAGATCTGCTGCGTGCAGCCGTTCTTCTCGAAGACCACCTTCTGGATGCCGGCGAAGGTACCCGCGAAGGCCTCGCCGTCGCACTGCGGCTCGGATGGTACGCCCGGCCCGCCGTCCGGGCTTGCACCGTCACCGCCGCTGCATGAGGCGAGCGCGAGCAGCAGGAAGCATCCGGCCACTGCACGATGGCGACGTTCGACGGTGCGCATGTGGTCGTCCGACTCGCGCGAGCTGCGGTGGCGCGTGCAGCAAGGCCGGCGGATCTGATCACACTGCGCGGGTGCCGGGCAATCAATCCTGCACCTGTCGGGCTCTCGGGCTGTCGGCGGCGGCCGGTCACTCCTCGAGCAGGCGCCGATGATGCCCTCCGAGAGTGCCCGATGATCGGCGGTCGCAGTGCCAGCGTCGGCGAGCGCCGCCTGCATCGCGTCCCAGGCCGGCGTCGGCGGCAGGCCGTAGCTGGCGGTGTTCAGGTAGACGCGCTCGGCGCGCCACAGGCGCTGCGCCTCGGTGATGCGATCGTCATCGCGCGAGCGTACCCGAGACACAGGCCTGGCGCGCGACCAGGCTCCCGGAACCGCTGACCACCGCGTGCAGCACCCCGCTGCCGGAGTCGTACGACCACTGCCGGTCCGGCAGCGGCGCGCCCTGCCACGCGACGCCACACGGCGTGAACGGCCGCTCCAGCGTCGCCAGCGACGCCGCCAGCGTCAAGCGCGCGCCCGAGGTACCGCGCGGGGAGGCGAGCAGCGGCAGCTCGTCGAGCGGTGCCGGAACTTCGACCTCGCGCCCTCCCGCGATCACGTCCGCCGCGTACCAGGGCGCTGGTGCCCACTGCGTGCCGGAAGGCCTCCTCGTAGCTCTCGCAGAGCATCGGGTTGAAGTATGTCGTGACCGCGACGCCGAGCGCGTGCAGCAGCGAGAAGTAGGTCGCGTCGGCGCGCTGGCCGAGGTTGAAGAAGCGCTCGCCGGCGGGCGCCTGCCAGGCAGCGCCGAGCGCGACCGGCGAGCGCGGCGCTGTCGGCGGGCGCGTCGGCGAGGATGGTCGCGCCGTCGGCATCGACGAAGGTCAGGCGAAACGGGTCGGGTTCGATCCGCGCGGTGATCGGGCCCGCCTCGACCACCACGGCGCCGTCCGGCACGGGCGACTCGGCGGCGGCAGCGGCCGCAGCGGCGAGACCGGGGCCGAACGCGACGATCGTCACCGCGAGCACCAGCACACTCCTCCACCAGCCCCCAACGAGCCGTCCTTCGAGTCGGTGCCTCATTCTTCATTCTTCCTTCATTCTTCCATCGCAGGGTCGCTGGAGTGCAGCCTCGGATCCCCGCCGTTGACCCCGAGGCCGATTCTGCACACGATCACCTCAACCGATCCGGGCGAGCAGACGATAGACGAGCGATGGGTGGAGGAAGACTGATGCGGGGGGCGAGGGCGTGCGGCGGCGCTGTGGTGCTGGGCCTGCTGCTGGGCGTGCTGCTTCTGCCCCGATCGTCCACTGCCGCGACGACGTCGTGCTTGACCGGCACCGCGTCCCAGGTCGCGCTCGACCCGGCGAAGATCCTGGCGACGCGCGCCGCGGTGGCGGTCGCCTGTCCGTGCGCCCAGTTCGACGGCTCCCCGGACAACGAGCGCCGTGACTACCGGCGCTGCGCCAACCAGGTGATCGACACCCTGGTCGCGACCGGCGCCCTGCGCTCGGCCTGCCGGACGAAGGTCCGCCGCATGCACGCGAAGTCGACCTGCGGCAGCCCGTCGTCGCCGCGCTCCACCATCTGCGTGCGCAAGCATCTGTCGACCGGCAGCGTGTCCTGCACGATCCGCACGCCGGCGTCGGACTGCCGCAACGAGCCGGAAGTCTACAAGGAAGCGCGGTGCATGAAGGCCACGCACTGCGTGGACGCCGCCGACACCGACGGCGATCTGCTGATCGCCGCCCCCGGTGATTCGGGCAAGTGCGCCCCCCCGCGGCCCGCGCCGACGCCGGCGCCGACCACCCCCGGCCCGTATCCGACCGGCCCCGGCGGGAAGCGCCTCGCCGAGCTGTTGAACTCCTTCCGGATCGCGAACGCCAAGCCGCCGCACCCGCTCTCGGGCGCCATGACGGCCACGGCCGGGGCGCACGTCGCCGACCTGAACGAGCACCCCGAGATCGACTCCGGCTCGTGCATCCCACACAGCTGGTCGAATCAGGGCGGCCTGCTGTGGACGGGTTGCTGCTACACACAGAACCACGCACAGGCCGACTGCATGTGGCGCAAGCCACGCGAGCTGAGCGCCGGTCTCGACCTGCTGCCGTACACCGGCAACGGCTACGAGATCGCGCTGCGCGGCTACGACGGCAACACGCCGGAGCAGGTGCTCGAGGCGTTCACGGCGAGCGCGCCGCATCGCGCGGTGATGCTGAGCACCGGCGGCTGGGAGTTCCTCGACACGCATCCAGCGATGGGCGCGGCCATGCTGGGCAAGTACTCGGTGATCTGGTTCGGCGACGCTTCGGACCCGAACTGAGCGGCGCCTGACGAGCGCTCCCGGTCCGCTCCCGGAACGAGCGCGGCCCCCGAAGCCTGAGCTCCGGGGGCCGCATCGCGCTCGGATCTACCGTGGGTCGCTAGCTCAGTGCCCCGCGTGCCCAGCGTGCGGATCGGCGTCCGCGCTCGCGGCGTGCGCCATGTGACCGCTCGCCGAGCAGCCCATGTGACCTGGCGTCGCGGGCTCGCTCCAAGTCGAGCGGCCGAGCGCATCGAGACCGCTCACCGCCTGCGCCCGGGCGATGCCCTCGCCGGCCGCACCGGCGGCCGGGTCGATGTACGCGGTGCCGAATAGGATGAACATCTCGTTCTCGGTGCTCTCGCCGCCGGTGATGCGGCAAGCGTCGCAGTCCCCGTCGCCGGCACCCGGCGACGAATCGCAGGTCGCGTCGTCGTCGGAGCCGTCACAGGCTGCGCCGATCTTGCCCGCGACGCACGCGATCGGCTTGCAGCGCCCGATCGTCTGTGACGCGCTCGCCGGGACGCGCGAGGCGCGCGTGACGAACTCCGGATCCGGCGAGCCGTCCGGATTCACGCCGTTGTTGTACAGCGAGCAGTAGCGCAGGGTGCGATCCGCGACGTTCGGCGAGTCGAACGCGAGCGGTGGATCGTACTTCTGCCGGACCGGGTCGTTGTAGACGAAGCTCTCGTAGATGCGCGATCCGTCCGACAGGTCGACCGTGAAGTGCTTGCCGTGCTTGTGCGTGTGCGAGGTGACCTCGAAGAGACGCGAGCCCCGCGCCATCACGTGGTCGTTGCACACCGTCTGCTCGGTGAACGGCGCCGCGTTGGCGGCGAAGATGCGCGACGCGTTGAAGATGCTGCTGATCGGATAGGTCTGGTTCTCGGCAAACAGGTAGTTGAGCCGGCCGTTCATGACCGTATCTTCTGCGGTCAAGTTGAAGGCGTGCGTGTTCCAGTAGAGGACGCCCTTCATCGGTAGCTGGCCGAAGACGCCGTCGAGGAAGACGTTGTAGGCCTGCGCCTGCTGCGCACCGCCGACCGGGATCGCAGCACCGGCACCCGGACCGTAACCGATGCAGGCGAAGGTCGACTGTGGCTCGCTGCGGCACTGGCCGCTGCCGCAAGACGAGAGATCGGTGGGCTGGCAGGACTCGCCCGAGCGCTCGCCGCCGGCGCACGTCCACGCGCCGAACGAGGGATCGTTCACGTCCACGCCCGCAGCCTGAAAGTTCTCCGACGGATAGTAGAGGATCAGGTGGTGGCTCTGCGGGTCCTGCCGGAGCTCGAAACCCTTGAAGCGGAACATGGCGTTGTTGCGGTATTCCTCGGGCACCTGGTCGGTGATGTCGTAGTAGGTCGCGAAGCAGAGCTCGTGCTCGCTCTTCTTCGGGAGATCCCACTGCGGCATGACGAGCTGGAAACCCTCGCCCGCGGCCGGCGGATCGAGCGGGTCGATGATGATCGGCTTAGGCTCGGGCAGACAGGCGTCGAGCAGCGACTCGGTGCCGCCGACGGTGCCCGTCTCCGGTGCGCCGGCATAGATCCACATGCGCAGCGCCTCGAGCTCGTTCGCGGTGAGCGGCTCGAGACCGTTTGGCATCGGTGCGCCAGCGATCTCGAAGCTGCCCGGTTCGGTCGCCGCCGAGACCTTGTGGAACAGGTAGCTGCGCGTCCGGTCACCCGGCGTGACCAGGTTGAAGCGGCTCGACAGTGCTGGCTTGTCGAAGAGGTTGGCGTAAGCGACGTCCGGCGAGAGGTCGAGGCCACCCTGGGCGGCGCTGCCGTGGCAGACCTGCTGGGTGCAGCCGCGCTTCTCGAAGATGACCGTCTGGATCGCCTCGAAGGTGCTGGCGAACACCGGGCTGTCCTCGCACGAGTTCGTACCGGACTGCGTCGGCGTGGGCGTGGGCGTGGGATTCTCCGGTCCCTCGTCCCCTCCACCGTCTCCGCCGCCGCAGGCGGCGAGCGAGGCGGCGAGGCCGCAGATGATGGCGGCGCTTCTGAGCGAGCGCACGGACTTCTTCATCATGGGATCGGTCCTTTTCGGCGGCGACACCACGCGCAGCGGCGCGCGGTCGACCAGCGCGGCGATTGTCGTCACGAGCCTAGCCGCGCGCAACCTATGTTCGGCCCGGAACGCCCCTTCGGGCGAATCCGCTACGTGAACGGTCGTGCCGGGCGAGCCCCGCCGGCTGTCGGAAGCCTAGGCGGCTGCTGGGCGCTCGGCCTGGGTCTCGTCGTCGCGCACGAAGACGCCACGCAGCAGGAGCAGGCCCACCCCGACGCTGATGCCGGCGTCGGCGACGTTGAACGCCGGCCAGTGCATGCCGCGCCAGTGCGCGTCGGCGAAGTCGATGACCTCGCCGTAGGCGACACGGTCGATCAGATTGCCGATCGCGCCGCCCAGGACCAGCCCGCAGCCGATCAGGACCGAGCGCTGCGTCGCCGGCGTCTGGTGAACGAAGAAGCCGATCGCGACGGCGGCGACCAGCGACACCCCGATGAAGAACGGCACGCGGAACACCGAGGAATGATCCGCGAACAAGCTGAAGGCCGCGCCCGGGTTGCGCACGTAGGTCAGGTTGAACCACGAGAACACCGGGATCGACTCGTGCAGCTGCATGGCGCCAGCGACCCACAGCTTGGTGATCTGGTCGAGGACGATCACCACGATCGCCACGCCGGCGACCAGCAGATACTTGCCGGACTCGTTCACGACGCCACCGCGTGTCCGATGCGCCCGAGCACGCTGCCGCAGCGTCCGCATGCTCCGGGGAAGGCCGCGACGCTGCCGACGTCTAGGCGATAGTTCCAGCAGCGCGCGCACTTCTCGCCGGCCGCAGAAGACACCGCGATGCCGAGCCCGGGCAGCAGCGCGCTCTCGGGCAGCGGTCCGCTCGCGAGCGACACCTGCGAGACGATGAACAGCTCCGGCAGAAAGTCGAGCTGATCGCGCAGCAGCTCGGCGAGCTCCGGCGGCGGCGCCAGCGCGACCTGCGCCTCGAGCGAGTGGCCGATGTTGCCCGCCTGGCGCTCGGCCTCGAGCGCCTTGGTCACAGCCGAGCGCACCGCGAGCAGGCGCTCGAAGCGCGCCGCCAGCGCGTCGTCGGCCCATTCGGGCCGCGGCACCGGGAAGTCCGTGAGCATCACGCTGTCGGTGCCACCGCCGCCCGGCAGCGCGTGCCAGACGTCCTCGGCAAGGAAGGTCAGGACCGGCGCCAGCATGCCCGCGAGGCCGCGCACGATCTCGTGCATCACCGTCTGCGTCGCGCGGCGGCCGGGGTCGTCGGGCGCGCTGCAGTAGGCGCGGTCCTTCACCACGTCGAGGTAGAGCGCGCTCAGGTCGACCGCGCAGTAGTTGTTGAGCAGGTGATAGACGGTGTGGAACTCGTAGCTCTCGTAGCCGTCGCGCACGCGCTGCTCGACGCGCGCCAGGCGGTCGAGCGCGAAGCGCTCGAGCGCGGGCAGATCACCGTATGCGACCGCGTGCTCGCGCGGGTCGAAGTCGCCCAGGTTGCCGAGCAGGAAGCGCGCGGTGTTGCGCATCCGCCGGTACGCTTCCACCAGGTGGCCGAGGATCTCCTTCGAGAGCTTGACGTCGCCACGATAGTCCTCGGCTGCGACCCAGAGCCGCAGCACGTCTGCGCCCGAGTCCTTCATGATCGCATCGGGCGACATCGCGTTGCCGCCCGACTTCGACATCTTCTTGCCCTGCCCGTCGAGGATGAAGCCGTGCGTCAAGCATGCCAGGTAGGGCGCGCTGCCGCGCGTCGCGACCGAGGTCAAGATCGAGGTGTGGAACCAGCCGCGGTGCTGGTCCGAGCCCTCGAGGTAGAGGTCGGCCGGCGCGCGCAGCTCGGCGCGGCGCTCGAGCACGGCCGCGTGGCTCACGCCCGAGTCGAACCAGACGTCGAGGATGTCGGTTTCTTTACGGAACGCGCGGCCCGCGCAGTTCTCGCAGCGGAAGCCGGCCGGCAGCAGCTCCTCGACCGGGCGCGCGAACCAGACGTCGGAACCTTCGAGCGCGACCAGCGCGGCGATGTGCTCGGCGAGCTCCTTGCTCGCGTGCGGGACACCGCACTTCTCGCAGTGCACGGCGACGATCGGCACGCCCCAGATGCGCTGGCGCGAGATGCACCAGTCGGGACGGGTGGCGATCATGCCGTGGATGCGGTCGTGGCCCCAGGGTGGGATCCAGCGCACGCGGTCGATCGCCGCCAGCGTCTCGGCGCGCAGGTCGTTGTTCTCGAGCGACACCCACCACTGCTCGGTGGCGCGGAAGAAGAGCGGCTTCTTGCAGCGCCAGCAGTGCGGGTAGCTGTGCACCAGCGGCGCCTCGGCGATCAGGTTGCCGGCCTCGCGGATGCGCTCGATGACCTTCTTGTCGGCGTCGAAGATGCGCTCGCCTGCGAGCTCGGGAACCTCGCTCGTGAAGCGGCCGCGCGCGTCGACCGGCGAGTAGACGTCGAGCCCGTAGCGCAGGCCGATCTCGTAGTCCTCCTGGCCGTGGCCGGGTGCGGTGTGCACGACGCCGGTGCCGCTCTCGAGCGTGACGTGATCGCCGAGCAGCACCGGCACGCGGCGCTCGAGCCACGGGTGGTCGAACTCGACTCCCTCGAGCGCCTTCGCGGCGAAGCGGATGCGCGCCTTGCCGTCGTCTTCGTGCAGGCTGCTCGCGGCGAGAAACGCCTCGGCGAGCCCTTCGGCGACGATCAGCAGTTTGCCGGCCACGTGCAGGCCGACGTAGGGCAGCTCGGGGTTGAGCGAGAGTCCGAGGTTCGCCGGCAGTGTCCAGGGAGTGGTCGTCCAGGCGACCAGCGCGACCGTGCGCGCATCGAGCGCGCCGAGTGCTGTACGCGAGCCCTCGTCGGCAGCACCGAGCAGCGCCACCGGCATCGCCAGAGGACCGCTGCCGGCGACGCTGTGGGCGAGCGGGAACTCGACGTAGATGCTGTGCGAGCGCTTCTCCTCGTACTCGACCTCCGCCTCGGCGAGCGCGGTCTCGCACGACGCGCACCAGTAGACGGGCCTCTTTCGCCGGTAGAGGAAGCCCGCGCTGGCGAGCTTGCCGAGCTCGCGGATCTCCTGTGCCTCGTACTCCGGCGCCAGGGTCAAGTAGGGATGCTCCCAGTCGCCGACCACGCCGAGCCGGCGCACCCCGTCACGCTGGATGTCGACGAACTTGCGCGCGTAGGCGTCGCACAGCTGCCGCACCTCGACCACCGGCAGCGCGGCCTTCTTCGCGCGTCCGATCTCCTTCTCGACCTGGAGCTCGATCGGCAGGCCGTGGCAGTCCCAGCCCGGCACGTAGGGGGTGCGATGCCCGCTCAGGTGCTTGTACTTGACGACGATGTCCTTGAGCACACGGTTCATCACGTGCCCCATGTGCATGGGGCCGTTGGCGTAGGGCGGACCGTCGTGCAGGATGAACAGGGTCGCGTCCGCTCGCTGCGCGAGCATGCGCTCGTACACCCCGAGTGCATTCCAGCGGGACAGCATCTCCGGCTCGCGCTGTGCTGCGTTGGCGCGCATCGGAAAGCTGGTCACCGGCAGGTTCAGGGAGCCGCGGTAGTCCATCCCAGGCGGGTACCAACCGCGACAGGGGCTTTCAATTGAGCGCGTTCCACGCGCGTGGCGGCGGTACTACTTCGCGGTGAGACGACGGCGCGGCGGTGCGAGCGCGGGTTTCGTGGTGGTGCGCGTGCGCCGCGTGACAGTCGCGCGTCCTTCGGAGAGCGACTCGTCGCGCAGATCCTCGACCCGCTTCTCCTGGCGGCGCGACGCCGCTGCCCCCGGCGTCTCGCGCGCCTCGAAGGGGTCGAACGACTGGATCTTGCGCACGCCGAAGAAGTAGCAGCACTGCTCGTGGTCGAGATCGTTGTTGAACGTCCGCTGCTGGCCATCCTGCCACAGCAGGCGCACCAGGCACGTGCCGCCGGGCACGACCGAGGTGCGCTCCTCGACGACCGCCCCCTCGCCCCACTCCTCGTAGCGAAGGTGCGTCACCCGGTCCCCGAGCCGAAGATAGATCCTCTTGGAGCTTGCCGAGTACTCCATACCCGCCCAGCTTTTTACCGCACCGAGCGAGACGGCACTAGGGCGGCGGCGACGTCAATCGCAATGCGACGCCACCACGTTCGTCGAGCGGGGTGGTCGTGCGTGCGCCGTCCCGGTAGCGTGCCGCCGTCGTGAGCGTTGAGGCCAGACCGCATCGCGCGGGCACGTCGATCGAGCCCGAGCGCGGCCGAGCGGTCGCCGTCGCGCCACCCGCCTGGTCGCTCGTCCTGCTCGCGCTGTTCGCGGTCTGGGTGATCTGGGGCTCGACCTACCTCGCGATCAAGCTCGCGCTCGGCTCGCTGCCGCCGTTCCTCATGGGCGGCGCGCGCTCGATGATCGCCGGCGCGCTGCTCCTGGCCGGGCTCCGCCTGGGCGGCGTCGCGGCCCCGACGGCACCGCAGTGGCGCAACGCCGGCGTGATCGGGATCCTCATGGTGACGCTCGCGAACGGTGCGGTGGTGTGGGCGCAGGGAACGATCCCGTCGAGCCTCGCAGCACTCGGCGTGGCGACCACACCGCTCTGGGTGGCCCTCGCGACCGGCCTGCTCGAGGGCTGGCCGCGACCCGCCGAGTGGCTCGGGCTCGCGATCGGCTTCGCCGGCGTCGTGCTGCTGAACGCCGACGGCGAGCTGCGCGCGACACCCACCGCCGCCGTGCTGCTGCTCGTGGCGCAGCTCTCGTGGGCATGCGGCACGATCCTGAACCGCCGCCTCGCGCTGCCGCAGGGAGCGATGGCGAGCGCCGCGCAGATGCTGGTCGGCGGCACGACGCTGTTGGTGATCGGGCTGCTCGCCGGCGAGCGCGTGTCCGCGATGCCGTCCGCGACGTCGCTCGCGGCGTTTGCCTACCTGGTCGTGTTCGGCTCGATCGTCGCGTTCAGCGCCTTCAACTTCCTGATCCGCAACGTGTCGCCGGCGCTCGCGACCAGCAACGCGTACGTCAACCCGCTGGTCGCCGTGCTGCTCGGGGTCGGCTTCGCCGGCGAACGCCTCGGCGAGACCACGACGATCGCCATGGTGGTCATCCTGGTCGGCGTGGCGATCGTGCTGCTCGCGCACGAGCGCGGCCGGCACTGAGCGTCCGCGCGCCGTGCTCCATGCGGCGTGCTTGCACCGTACGGAGCGCCGGGCAAGAACCCGAGGCATGGTGAAGCTCGATGCAGCCGCGACGGACCTGCCACCGTTCGATCCACAGCGGATCGTGAACGCGCCGTTCCCCGAGCGCGTGCGCCTCGCATGCGTGACGTGGGCGAACGCGAGCCCCAACCTGCCGAGCGTCATGGCGCTCTACTGGGTCAAGTACTTCGTGGCGTTGATCGGCGGCTGGGCGGTCTGGTGCGGCTTCAACGCCGGCTATCCTGGCTTCTTCTCGGTCGGCGAGTGGGCGTTCACCGGCGATGCGTTCAAGAAGGCGATGGTGTGGTCGATGTTCTGGGAGCTCGCCGGCTTCGGCTGCGGCTGGGGCCCGATGAACGCGCGCTTCGATCCCTTCTTCGGCGGCTACCGGCACTTCTTGCGTCGGGGCACGACGAAGCTACCGCTGTTCCGCGGCGCGCCGCTGATCGGCGGCGACACGCGCGGCTGGCTCGACGTCGCGCTGTACGGCGCGTGTCAGCTCTTCCTGCTGCGCGCGCTGTTCGCGTCGCAGGTGACGCCCGACCTGCTCTACCCGATCGTCCTCCTGATCCCGGCGATGGGCGTCCTCGACAAGACGCTCTACCTCGCCTGCCGCGCCGAGCACTACTTCGTCGTGATCGTCTGCCTGGCGTTCGCGGCCGCGGGCGATCTCTGGATCTCCGGCACGAAGATCGTCTGGTGCTTCATCTGGTTCTGGGCCGCGAGCTCCAAGCTCAACAGCCACTTCCCGACCGTCATCATGTTCATGATGAACAACGGGCCGTTTTTTCCCAAGGCGCTGAAGAAGAGCCTGTTCACGCACTTCCCCGACGACCTGCGCCCTTCGCGCTTCGCGACGTTGATGGCGCACTTCGGGACCGCCGCCGAGTACGCGATCCCCGTGATCCTCATCCTCGGCGCCGGCAACCAGACCGCGACCATCCTCGGCCTGCTCCTCATGACCGGCTTTCACGGCTTCATCGGCATGAACAACCCCAACGGCATGCCCGTCGAGTGGAACATCCTGATGATCTACGGCGGCTGGTTCCTGTTCGGCTTCCACCCCGAGGCGCATCTCGCGGCGATGACCCAGATGCCCGTCCTGCTCGCGGCAATGCTGCTCTCGCTCGCCGTGGTCCCGACGATCGGCAACTTCTTCCCGTCGAAGGTCTCGTTCCTGCTGTCGATGCGCTACTACGCGGGCAACTGGCCCTACAACATCTGGCTCGTCCGCAAGGGCGCCGCCGTCAAGTTCGACAAGCTGAAGAAGGCGGCGCCGGTAGTCTACGAGCAGCTCGCGAAGTTCGTCCCCGACCCGGTCCAGTTCGAGGTCGCGAAGACCATGATGTGCGTGAGCCGCTTCATGCACTTCGAGGGGCGGGCGCTGCTCGAGGCTCTGCCGCGCGCCGTCGACGACATCGACGACTACGAGTGGCACGAGGGCGAGCTGATCGGCGGCATGGTGCTCGGGTGGAACTTTGGTGACGGGCACCTGAATGGGGAGCACCTGCTGCGTGCGATCCAGCCGCAGTGCGGGTTCGACGCGGGGGAAGTGCGGGTGGTGTCGGTCGAGGCGCAGCCGCTGTTCGGGGCGACGATGCACTGGCGGGTGCATGACGCCGTACAGGGGGTGGTCGCCGAGGGGCACACGAGGCTCGCGGACTATGTTGACGTGCAGCCGTATCCGACGGGGGAGTACGCCGAGGCGCTGGTGCGGGGACGCCGGGCCGCGGGATAGGGAGCTGGCGCGTGCGGCGCGGGCGCGATGGCCTCGACGCGCGTTGCTATCGCGAGATCGACGGTGCACCCGACGAGCGCACCAAGGCTGACGCGAGCGCGAGGAACTCGTCGAGATGGTCGGTGACGATGCGCTCGACGACGTCGAGGTCGAGCTTGCGGTAGTCATGGATCGCCACGTTGCGGAAGCCGACCATGCGCATCATCCGATCGGCCAGGGTCGCGTCGAGCAGGTGAGCGTCGCGCAGCATCTCGAACGACTGGCGCGTCTCCTGTGGAACTCCCAGACGCCGTACCCGTACCACGTGCATCGCGAGATCGATCGCGGCCTCGCAGGCGCGCTGCAGGTTGAGGATGATCGAGTCCTGACGGGTGATGTCGTCGCGCAGGCGACGCGGGTCACCCGCGTACTCCTCGCGAACGCGCGCGACGCAGCGCTCGATCACGGCAGCCTTGTTCAGGACGACGTCATCGACCATGGACCGTCCCGTCGCGCAAGACCTGCTGCAGGATTGCTCGACGCTCCTCGTTGAGCCGGGCGTATGCACCGAACACGTAGTCCTCGAAGCGATCCTTCTCGATCAGGTCGAGAACGCCGATCGGTTCGCCCGTGGAGACGACCTGCATCGCCATGACGGTCGAGGCGCGTCGTAGGTCGACCAAGTCCACGTCCCGTCGCAGTGCGACCGCAAGCTGCTCCTGCAGCTCGAAGCGCCGCACGGGATCGAGCGGCGCCGATGCGAGCACCGCGAGGTCGACGTCGCTCTCCGCGCGCTCCTCGCCGCGGATCGTCGAGCCGAAGCGATAGACAGCGACGACGTCGGGAAGTGCCTCGCGGATGATCCCGGTCGCTCGCGCGTCGTCCATGGCGACCGCAGCGTAGCGCGCGTTCCCGGCCAAGACCACAGCCATCGAGTGCACCCCTTGAACCTCCCGGTCTCGCCGTCACCCCCGGTCCTCACGAAGCTCCCGACGCAGAGCAGGCGCCGTGACGGCGATCCAGCGATTCGGCCCGGCCGCGAACCTGAACACCGTCCACTCGTCGATCGCGACCTGGTCGACCGCGTCGAAGCTGTTGGTGGCGAAGTACAGCTGCGGCATCAGCGCTCGGTCGAGCAGGTGACCGACGTGCATGGTCTCGAGCGCCGCGACCAGGAGCTGCGGGGCGGGAGATCGTCGAAGCCGGTGCATTGCTTGGTCATGTTCCACCTCACGGGCGACCTTCCGATGCCACGCGGCGCTACGCAACCAGCGTTCGTTGACGGATCCGGCGTCGCCTGAACGGACCGCTCGGAAAAAACGCAGCACTCGGCTCCGCCTGCGCACGCGCCGCTTGCAGCGGCGCGCCGGCACAGCCAGAAACCGGGCATGCAGGTCGAAGGAGGACGGCGGACCCGCCCGCAGGTCGAGAGCGGCCGGGTCGAGCGCGGCATCATGATGCTGTCGATCCTCGGCGCGCTCGGCTTCGTGCCGTACATGATCGCCTACTGGATGAGCCACGGCTGGCCCACGTACCCGGAGACCTACTTCGTGGGCCTGGTGGTGATTCCGGCGGCGATCTTCGGCGCGGGGCGGCTGCTCGCGATCGGCGTCACGCTGGTGCGGCGCCGGCGCGGCGGCGCGGGCTGACTCAGAACTCCGTGCCGCCGTCGGGCGCGACCTCGATGCGTCCGCCGCGCACCAGCACCGGCACGATCCGGCGTCCACCAGTGAGCTTGAGGAACTCCGTCATCGCCTGCGGCTCGCGCGAGAGATTGACCTCGGTCAACGCGTCGCCGCGGGCAGCGATGGCCACGCGCTGGCGCGCGCAGTACGCGCAGCCGTCGCGCGTGTAGAGCGTCGCGCGCGCCATCAGGCCTCCTGCCGTGCGTGTCCCGGCAGCGGCTCGGCGCGAAACGCGAACGCCAGCACCAGGCTCCCGAGCAGTAACGACACCGCGGCGGTGAGGAACGGGGCCGACCAGTCACCGGTCCGGTCGCGCAGTACGCCCGCGACGTACGGGCTCACCACACCGCCCAGCGCCATGCAGAAGTTCGTGGCGGCGGCGATGGTCCCGGCCTTGGTCGGCGCCAGCACCGCGGGCAGGCTGAACAGCGGGGCCACGGCCAGCCCCTGCACGAAGCCGTTGAGCGTGAAGAAGGCGACCGCGAGCACGCCGTTGGGGGCGAGTGCGGCGCCGACCATGCAGAGCGCGGAGCCGCCGAGACCGCCGACGGCGAGCAGCTTGCGCGCGCGGCCCTCGGCCGTGCCGCGCTGGACGAGACGGTCGGACAGCCAGCCGCCACCGACCAGGGCCACCATCCCGCCGAGCGTCGGAATGATGTTGACCCAGCCGAGCTCCTTCATCGACAGCCCCCACGCACCCGACAGGTAGGTCGGGAACCAGGCGACGAAGAGCCACATCGCGTAGCCCCACAGCAACCCGGCGAGCGCCAGCGCCAGCACCAGCACCAGCACCAGCACCGGACGCGCGAGCAGGATCGACAGCGTGTCGCCGCCGCCGTGCGCGGTCGCCGTCGCGGACGCACCATGCGGTGCCGGCGCCACGACGCGCGTCGGGGCGGGCGAGCGCGGCACGAAGGCGACCCAGACCAGGCCCAGCGCCGCGCAGCCGTAGAAGATGTACGACCAGTGGTAGAAATCTGGCCCGCGGCATAGCCGAGGAGCGTCACCGACATCACGCTGCCGAGCCGCGCCTTGTCCCAGCCGAGATCGGTGAGGATCACCGGAGCGACGATCGTGACGTTCACCCGATCGACGTAGTTGATCAGGTTCATGCCGAACAGCAGCGACAGCAGCCGCCTGCGCCCGCCGCCGTCGAGCGGCGGGACGAGATCGGCCGCGCCCCCCGCGCGTACCGCCGGCTCAGGCAAGTCGTGCGTCCGCCCCGGCGGCAGCGACCGTGCCGCGGCCGCGTCGCCGGCGACGCCACCAGCCGCGCACGTGGATCCGGCCGACGGCGACCGCCAGGTAGGTCAACGAGGCCACCCGCAGCACCGCGGCGAGCACGGCGCCGCGCACCAGCCAGTACAGCGAGCGCATGCCGCCGCCCTCGCCCTGCACAAGCGAGAAGTGGTGCGCCAGCGCGGTCAAGCGAAAGACGTTGATCGGGAAGTAGTCGAGCGCGTGGTTGAACGCGATCAGGTAGCGCGTCCGCACCAGGAACGGCAGCAGGCGGAGCTCGCTTCCGACCGTGGCGCCGAGCTGCAGGACGACCACGTCGAAGCGCCGGCGCCGCAGCCGGGACAGGAGATCGAAGCGCTCCTCCCAGCGTGCCACCTCGAAGCGCTCGACCTCGAGTGCAGCGCCGAGCGCGCTGTCGGCCTCGCGCACCAGCACCTGGATCGTGCACCCCGGGAAGATCTCCCGCACGCGTGCGACGATGCCCGGCAGATCGACGCCGGCGCCGGTCTGCACCAGCAGCACCTCGCGCACGCGGTCGTAGCGCAGCGGGCGCAGGAAGGAGAGCGGGCTACTCATCCACGCCTCGCGCCGCCCAGAGCGGCGCCGCCCCGGTCAACGTGGACGGATCGTCGCCCGTCGCCGGCGACCCGCCGGCGATCTCGATCACGCTCCCCGCGTCACCGCCATGCGCTGCCGGCGCGATGTCATAGGCGGCGAGCAGGCGGGTGGCGATCGCCGGCCAGTCGTAGGTGCGCTCGACGAAGGCGCGCGCCGCCTTCGCCATCGCGCGCCGGCGCGCCGCGTCGCCGAGCAGCGCGCAGACCGCGTCGGCCAGATCCTCGGCGCGATCCGCGAGCGCGATCTCGGCCGGCCCGGCGCCCAGGCCCTCGGCGCCGATCGTCGTCGATGCCACCGGGCAGCCGCTCGCCATCGCCTCGAGGATCTTCAGCCGCGTCCCCGAGCCGCGCAGGATGGGCGCCACGAACACGGTCGCGCGGCGGTAGTGCGACGCGGTCTCCGGCACCATCCCGGTCACCTCGATGCCGCGATCGGCGGCCGCGAGCGCGGTCAACGCCTGCGGCGGGTACGCCCCGACGACGCGGAACACCGCCTCCGGAAGCCGCGCCCGTATCCGCGGCAGGACCTCGCGCGCGAACCACAGCACCGCCTGGACGTTGGGCTCGTGACGGAAGAAACCGACGAACAGGATGGTCGCCGCTTCCTCCTCGGCATCGGCACGCAGCGGAAAGTCGCGGCACGAGACGCCGTTCGGAATGGTGACCAGCGGCTGCGGATCGACGTAGCGCGCCAGCGCGGCGCGGTCGTCGTCGCTCATCGTCAAGACCAGATCCGCACCCTCGACCGCCGCGACCTCGTGGCGCAGCGTGCGCAGGCCGTCGTACCAGAGGTTCGCGCGGCGCAGCACGGAGCCCGCGACCTGACGGGCACGGCGCTGCGCGACGAAGGTCACGTCGTGCTCGACCAGCACGCGCAGCAGGCCGGGGCACGGCTGCGGCAGGTAGTGCGCCATGTGCGTGTACTCGACCTGCACCACGTCGAAGCGGCGCCGGTCGAGCCAGTACTCGACCAGGTCGTGCATCGCAGCGGAGTGGAAGCCGCGCGTCTTGGTCGGCTCGAGCCAGTCGCCGCTGCCGTGCGTGTCGCGCGGCAGCAGGACCACGTCGCGGCACAGGTCGCGCAGCAGGACCAGGTTCTCGATGCGCGTCTCCGCCTCGGTGTCGGTGAACGAGAGCAAGGTCACGTCGCAGCGGCTGCTCATCTCGCGGATCAGGTTCAGCATGCGCACCGCGCCGCCGTGCACCGCGGGCGCCGGGCTGTACGGTGCGACCACCAGCACCTGCGCGCGCTCGCCGCTCGCCGTCCGCTCCTGCGCGTGGAAGCGGGCGCGGTAGGCGTGCCGGTAGCGCGACAGGTGCAGGATCTCCTCGTCGCGCAGCACGCGCGCGTGCTGCGCCTGGCGCAGGCGGCCGCGCAGGGTGACCGGGAGCTGGCGCGCCAGGCCGGTGAAGGTCGCCAGCGTCGCGCGACCGCCGGCCTCGCGGAAGACCTGCAGCGGCAGCAGCACCAGCCCCGCCAGATGGCGTGACAGCAGCCGCCACGAACCGACGTTCTTCCACAGCAGCGCCGCGAGATTCTTGACGAAGAAGCTGTGGATGCGGCCCTCGCTCCACAGCCGCCGGGTGGTGCCGCGGTGCTTGTGGTGCACCTTGCTGCGCGGCGCCAGCACCGACGCCCAGCCGCGCTTCCAGGCGCGATAGCCCAGGTCGACGTCCTCGATGTAGACCGGCGAGAACACCTCGTCGTCGAAGCCGCCGAGCTCGAGAAAGCGCGCACGATCATACGCCGACGCGCCGCCGCCGGCGAAGAACACCGGGTAGATCAGGTCCTCGTCGAAGCGATCCAGGTGGAAGAGCCGCACGACGCCGCGGCGCAGCTCGGCATGCACCTTGCCGGTCTCCCAGCGCGGCTTGCCGGGATCGATGAAGTCGATCTGGCACGACACCCCGAACACGTTCGGCTCGCCCGCGAACGCGTCGAGCAGCGGCTGCACGAAGTCCGGCTCGACGACCATGTCGTTGTTGAGCATGATCACGACCGGGTTCTTCGCGTCGCGCGCCCCGCGGTTGGTGGCGCCGGCGAAGCCCTCGTTGGTCGGCAGCGAGATCCAGCGCAGCTCGGGCGCGTCCTCGGCCATGCGCGCGAGCGTCACCAGGGTATCGTCCTTGCTGCCGTTGTCGACCACGACGATCTCGTCGTCGGGGTGCCCGTGGTGGCGGATCGCCGCGAGCAGCGGCGGCACGCTCATCTCGAGCAGCGAGCGTCCGTTCCAGGTCGGGATCACGATCGACACCGCGTCGCTCGGGCCGGGACGCTGACCCGAGGAGGACGCGGCCGCCGCCGACGGTGCGGCGCGCCGGAAACGCGCGACGAGATCGCACGCCGCGATCCCGACGCCGACCAGGACCGCCAGCGGCACGCTTGCGAGCACCAGGGCCAGGACCAGGAGCTGCGTCGCCAGCCGCTTGACCATGCGTGCGACGCCGAGTGCAGACTGAAAGAGGCCTTCGGTGAGCTGCACCAGCAGGGATCCGCCGGTCATCTGTGCGCGCACCTCGCTGCGCGCCGCGGCCTGCGCCTCGACCTGGATGCGCGCGTCGAGAGTGGCCGCGAGCGCGTCGGCCTTCTGCTGCGCGGCTGCGGCTTGCGCCGTGACGCGGGCCAGCTCGGTGCGCAGCGCCGCGACGTCGACCACCGGTGCCGTGGTCGCGAAGGCGACGTCGCCGTCGAGCGCGGGTGCACCGGCGCCACCGGGCGCGAGCGGGATCGTGGTGTTGTGCATGAAGAGGAAGTCCTCGGGTGGGCTCGGGACGCGGTCGACGACGCCTGCGATGAGGTAGCGGGCGATGAAGGCCACCGCGTCGCCGGCGGGTGCCTCGCGTTCCGGCGGGGCACAGCGCCACACGCAGACCCGCCCCGTTGCGACCGCGGGAGCGGCGCCGTCGCCGAGCTCGGCTCCACCGGGCCTCGTCAAGCTCAGACGAAACTCGAATGCCCGGCCGCGCGACGCCGCCAGCGGCGTGAACTCGAAGCGCTGCCAGTCGCAGTGCGGCAGCTGGGCCGCGGGCATCAGCACACGCGCCGCGAGCCGCGGCTGCTCGCCCGCATAGAACAGCTCGAAGAGCAGATTCGCTCCCGCGACGGGCGGCTCGACCCAGAACAGCACCTCGAGCTGACAGAGACCGTCGTAGGTCGCCGTGAAGGGCTGGCGGGGGGCGAACGTCGCGTCGAGCGGCAACGAGATCGCGCGCGCATCGCTCACCATCTCCTCGCCGATCAACGCCTGCTCCTTGCGCGGCACGCCGTCGCGCCCGCCGTGCGCGGCAAACCAGGCGTCGGTGCGGCGATCGGGCGCGAGCCGCGGGGCGGCGCAGAACTCCGCCAGCGGCTCGACCACGTGCGACCACGACAGCGTGGCGCGGGCGGCGCCGATGCGCGCGGCGCGGGCCTGCGCGTCCGGTGCGTCGAGCAGCGACTCGATCGCGTTCGCCACCGCGACCGGATCGTCGGGACCGACGGTACGGCCCAGATCCTCGCGCTCGACGCGCGCCGCCAGCTCGTCGCCGGCGGTGACCACCATCGGCACGCCGCACCAGATGTAGTCGAGCACGCGCGTGCGGAACGCGAACTCCGACTCGACACCCGAGCGGTGCAGGCTCACGCCGACGTCGCTCTCGAGCAGATAGCGGTGGCGATCGGCGTACGGCACCCAGTCGATGAACGAGACCCCCTGGTCGAGCAGGCCGAGCTCGGTCGCCAGCGCGCGGGCCTCGCGCGCAATCGCCATCTCGCCGATCTCAGGGTTCGGATGCCGCGTGCCGAGGATCAGCGTCTTCACCTCGGGGCGCCGCGCGCGCAGCAACGCCGTGGCGCGGATCAGGGTCAGCGGATCGACCCAGTTCCACATCCCGCCCGCCCAGGTCACGACGCGGTCGCCGGGCGCGATGCCGGGCACGATTCCCTTCACGGCCGGCGCGCCGGGCTCGGGCGGCGCGTCCGGAACGCCGAACGGCACGATGGCGAGCAGGCGGCGCAGCTCGGGATCGTCCTTGTAGTTGACCTGATTGACCCGCCCCGCCGCCGCGAGCATGCCCAGCCAGAAGCTGCGCTGGGTGGCGCTCGCGCAGAGAAAGAAGTCGCCGCTCTCGAGATGGTGCGTCAGCCAGCGCAGGGACAGCAACGCCCGGCCGTCCGAGCGGTTGAATTGGTCGCCGTAGAGATCGAGGTTCGAGAGCACGAACGGATCGTAGAGGTCGATCACCAGCGGCTTCTTGACGGCGGTCATCAGCTCGACGCGGCCCGACACCACCACCACTTCCGCATCCGCGACCAGCGCGCCGAGCGACTGGCCGGGCGCGAAGGTCGCCAGCCGAGGACCACTGGCCCCGTCGAGCTCGCTGCCTTCGGGCGCCCCGAGCACGACGTCGAGGCCGCCGGCAGCGAGTGCACGCGCGAGCTCGACTGTCCGGATCCCCGAACCGGCCATGCGCTCGCCGACCCGGTCCCAGCTGATCATCAGGACGCTCATGCGACGTCCTGTCCGAAGCTGCGGAAGGTCAGCGTCCGACCGGGGACCGGGTCGCCGCCGACGCGCAGCCCGTCGAGCGCCGACGGCGCGTGCCAGAGCAGGATCTCGTTGCCGGCGCGCGCGGCGGGTGCGGTCGCGCGCAGCACGAAGGTCCGCCCCGCGGAGTCCTCGATCGGCGCGTCGAGCGCGAGCGAGACGAAGGATTGATTGACCAGCTTCGCCCCCGCGAGCTCACGCCGGCCGCGCACCGTGCCGCCGTCGTCGACCAGCTCGAGCAGGACGCGATGTGCGTTGCGCCGCGCGTACGTGCCGACCATCACGTCGATGCGCCGCAGCCCGTCGCCCTGACACACGAACGCCTGCTCGACCTCGTTGCCGGGACCGAGCGGACCGCCGGACTCGGCGTCGAGCTGGTAGGCGTCGTAAGCCGCCGCGGAAGGCTCGAGCGCGACGCACGAGCCGCCACCTGCTTCCATCGGAATCGGCGACGGCGGCGGCCCTTCGTGGCACGGGCCGCGCTGCGCGATCTCGTCGAGGATCGCCAGCAGCGCACCGTCCTGAACGAGCGGGCTGTAGCGGCGATAGACGTCGCGCCGGGCCATCCGCGCGAGACAGTCGCGCACCTCGTCGCCGAGCACGAGGCGTTCGAGCGCGCGCTGCCACTCCTCCTCGTTTCCCGCCAGCAGGCCGCTGGTGCCGTCGCGCGTGGCGGCGCGGAACGCATCGCTCGGGCTCGCCACCGTCGCCACCTGGACGGCGGCGGCCTCGAGATACTTGACCTCGCTCTTGGCCTGGTTGAACGTGTTCGGCAGCTCGAGCGGGGCCAGGCTCACGTCCAGTGTGGCGAGCCGCGCCGGCAGGTCGCTCCAGGCGACGAACGGCCAGCGCTCGACGCGGTCGCCGAGCCCCTGCAGCGCGATCGGCAGCGCGACCGGGCCGCCCAGCACCAGGGTGACGTGCGGCATCTGCTCCAGGAGCCGCCGCAGCGGCGCCGCGATCGCCTCGATGTCGCGGTCGTGGGTATCGGTTCCGGACAGAAAGCCGATCCGCAGCGGCCGCGGACCCGCGCCGTTGCCGGTCATGGCGCCGCGCGCCGCCCCGGCCGCCGCGCGCGCGCGCTCCGCGCACGCCAGCAGCGGGCTGCCGAGGCCATTGCGGTGCAGGAACGACACCCGGCCTGCGTCGCGCGCCGCATCGACGAGCTGCTCGGTGCTGCCGAGGAAGTAGTCCGCCGCGGCGAAGCTGCGGGCATAGCTCTCGACGCTCTGGCGGAAGCCCGCCACCACCTCGGGGCTGGCGAGTCCGAGCGCCGGGGCATCGTCGAGGAGGTCGCTGCGGAACACCAGGTCGTCGACCGAGAATACCACCGGCACCTTGCGCCGGCGCGCATCGGCCACCACGGCGGCGACCGTGACGCTGTACGGCGCGCGGAACAGCACGATGCAGTCGGCGCCGCGTGCCGCGGCGAGCGCGGCCTCATCCGAGTGGTAGAAGGTCCGGCTCTCGATCCCGGCCTGCGCGAGCTGCTCGGCCAGATGCCGCACGCGGTAGCGCAACGGCGCGCCGTCGATTCCCGTCAAGAATAGCACGCGCTTGCCGGCGCCGAACGCGCGCGGCCGGCGTGCGCGCCCTCTGGTCGCGGCGCCCGCGCCAGCGGCATCCCCGTCCGCACCGTCGGCGTCCGGCGCCGCCTCGCTCGCGCCCAGGCCGAGCAGCGAGCGCAGATCGAACAGCCGGCGGAACAGGCTCCGGCCACCGACCGCCTGCGCCGGCTCGACCTCGGCCGCAGTCGCGCGGCGCGCCTGGGCCTCGCGCACGACGTCCGCGTAGATCGCCTCGGCGGCGGCGGCTTGATCGTCCGGGGTCGCGAGCGCCGGCGGTGATGCCGCAGCGAGATGTGCGAGCAACGCGCGGTCGCCGCCGAGGCGGTTCAGCGCGGCCGCGAGCGCGCCGGGCACGCCCGTCGGCACCACGAGCCCGTTCTCGCCGTCCCGAACGACCTCCTCCGGCCCGCCGCAATCGCTGGTCACCACCGGCAGGCCGCGCACCAGGGCCTCGCGCGCGACCAGCGAGAACGACTCGCGCATCAGCGACGGGATGACCACCACGTCGGCGTCGGCGAGGACGCCGTCGAGCCCGTCGGCCGCAAAGGGCGGATGGCAGACGACGCGCCCGGCGAGCCGGTCGGCGAACGGCGCGAGCGCGTCCTCGGGCACCGCGTAGGCATGCACGACCAACTGCGCCGACAGCGCGCATGCGGCCTCGAGCAGCACCGGCAGGCCCTTCTCGCGGTTGCCCGCACCACCGAGGAAGACGGCGCGCAGCGGCAACCCGGGATCGCGCGCGACACCGCGCCCCGCGGCGCCGTGCGCCGGGTCCGGCGGCGGCGTGCCGTTCTCCTGCACCGTGATGCGGGCGGGGTCGAAGCCGTTCACGATCAGGTTGTCGCGCAGATAGGCGGACGGCGTCAGGATCCGGTCGACGCAGCCGAGTGCGGCGTCGAGCAGCGCGCGCCGGTCGGCGAAGTCGACGTCGCCACGCCCCGAGCAGCGCTCCGGGCGCACGATCGGCGAGCAGACCGTTCCTTCGGGCGACAGCCGGAACAGGCACGGACAGAGCCACCACCAGTCGTGCATCGTCAGCACCACCGGCACCCCTGCAGCGCGCGCCGCGTGCAGCACGCCGGCACCGAGCGCCTGGATGCTGTGCGCGTGCACGACGTCGGGCTGGGTCGCGGCGAGGAACTCGGCGAACGACTCGGCCGCGATCGGATTGGCGTAGTTCTCGCGCGACCACGGGTGGAAGGCGCCGCCGAGGTTGACGCGCCAGGTGAGGAACGGGCCCACCATGTCGCGCTTCAACGCACCGAGCGGCTCGGCCGCGGTCGTGCGGCCGCTGAAGATCTCGACCGCGTGCCCGCGCGCCGCGAGCGCCCGCGCCAGACGGTCGCACACCAGGGTCGCCCCGCCCTGGAACTCCGGCAGGTAGAGCGCGATGGCCTGCGCGATCCTCATGCGCGCGACGTTCCCGCGAGCAAGCCGAGCGCGGCGGCGTCGAAGTCCTCGGCAGCACGCGGCGCCGCGTCGTCGTCCTCCACCTGCCGCAGCGCCGCGGGCCAGTCCGCGAAGCCGCGCAACGCCAGAGCCATTCCGATCGGCACGCCGTCGAGCAGCGCCGAGCCGAGAGCGCCGCTATCCGGCTCGTCCTCCGAACGACAGGGCGTGGTCGCGCCGAACGAGAGCGCGCTGCCGCCGGGTGCGTATCCGGCGGTGATCTCGAGCGTGTACGTGCAACCGCCCGAGCGCGGCTCCGGCGCGTCGAGCTCGAGGGCCAGCCAGCCCCGGTCCGGAGCCTCGTCGGCGGGCACGCGCAGCGCGCCGGCGAGCGTGCCGTCGTCGCGCCGCAGCGTCAGACGAAGGTCGCCGGCAAAGGTCTGGCCGTACGTGATCACGTGCACGTCGAGGCGCAGCAGCCCGTGCCGGGCGACGCGCAGCCGCTGCACGAGCGCGGCGCCGCCGGTGAGCGGCGGTGCGACCACGTTGGCAGCCGCGGCGGTGAAGGCCGGACACGCGTCGGGCTCGAGCGCCGTGCGCGACCCACGTTCGACGTCGAACGCCGCGCCTGGGGCGGTCGCGGACAGACTCTGCGCTCGACGCTGCAGGCCGCCGCGGACGTCGTCGAGGATCGCCTGCAGCTCACGCGCGCGCACCCGCTGCGCGTAGCGGCTCGCGACGTCCGCGCGCGCCGCCGCGCCGAGCCGCGCGCGCTCGCCTGGCTCGCGCAGCAGGTCGTCGAGCGCGCGGCGCCACTCGTCCTGGGTCGTCGCCAGGCGTCCATTGTCGCCGTCGCAGATGGCATGGCGGTATGCGCTGGTGGCGCTCGCCACCGTCGGAACGCTGACCGCTGCCGCCTCCAGATACTTGATCTCGCCCTTCGCCGACGCGAAGCGGCGCTCGCTGCAGAGCGGCGCCAGGCAGACGTCGGTCGCCGCGATCGCGGCCGGCAGCTCGTGCCACTCGACCAGGGCGCCGCGCTCGATCCGGTCCGTGAACGGCTCGAGCTCGGCGGGCAGCTGCAGCGGACCGACGACCCGCAGCCGCACCCGCGGATGCGCGCGCAGGACGTCGCGCAGGGCGCGCGCGATCGAGGCGAAGTCCTCGTCGTGGGTCGGCGTACCGCTGAAGTAGCCGAGCACCGGGTCGCCGCGGCGGACGCCCGCGGCGTCGCGCGCCCGCCGGCCGAGCTCGAGCTCCGCCGGCGCGACCGCGTTGCGGTGCAGATAGGCCCGCCAGCCGAGGCCGTCCGCGGCCGCTACCAGCGGCTCGGTCGGGGCGACGAAGGCGTCACAGCGCTCGATGGTCGCACGGTAGCGCCGCACGCCTTCGCGCCACTCGTCCCGCTCGGCGGCCGTCAGGGCGTCGAGCCTGGGCAGGCAGTCTGGATCGTCGATGAAGATCAGATCGTCGAGCGCGGCAATCCGGGGCGTGCCGAGATCCGCCGCGAGGTCCAGGGCGGCTCGCACCCGTACCGTCTCCGGCACCCGATAGAGGAAGAGCAGATCGTGCGCCGCGACCTCGCCCGGCAGGCGCGGGTCGGCGAAATGCCGGACGGTGGTCGCAGCACCCAGGGCCGCTAGCTGCGCCGTGCGGTGCAGGACCTGGTAGCGGTGACAGAAACCGTCGATTCCACTGACGAAAAGTACGCGCATCTCGGGTAGGGGCTCCCCGGTTCGTTAGCAGAGCGCCGCGAGCCGGCGAACAAGCTCGCTCAGTTGGTGGCGCGCTCCGGGTCGCCGCCGCGCACCGCCGGCTTCACCTCGCCAGCGTGGGCAAGGCCGCTCGCCGGATCGCCCGGCCGCGGCTGCTTGCTGAATGACGCCATCGCACGGTTGAGCGTGCCGTCGTCGGACGGGCCGCAGTCCGGCCGCTGCTCGGCGGTGTCCGTGTACATGTCGTAGAGGCAGGCCACGTCGATGGTGTCGCTGGTGACGCGGATGATCTTCTTGCGCAGGCCGTCGTATCCGGCGCGCACGCGACGGCCCTTGCGATCGACGTCCTCGGCCCAGACCGGGTGCCGGTCGTCGAGCGGCCGCGACTGCACCCCGGCAGGCACGGAAGCACCGACCGCTTCGAGGATGGTCGCGAACACGCCGAGCGTCGAGACGCGGCGGTCCACGCGCCCGCCCGCGCCGCGCCCATCGGGGTACTTGACGATCAGCGGCACGTTGAGCGCGCCCTCGAAGGGCGGCCAGCCGTGCCCGGCGAGGCCGTGCTCACCGAGCAGCTCGCCGTGGTCCGCCGTGACCACGACGAGTGCGTCCGCGTAGCGTCCAGCGGCCTGCAGCGCGGCGAGGATCTCGCCGACCGCGCGGTCCACGCCCTCGAGCCCGGAATCGTACTCGGCAGCGATGCCCGCGTGCGCTTCGGGCAGGGATCCACCCGTCCGCAAGGTGGTGTTGGTCACGTCCGCGCGAGGGACGAGGTGCTGCACCTGCCCGGGCTCTCCGAACGGAAGTTTCGCTTGCCGGAGGGCGTCGAGGCTCACGAACAGGAACACCGGGCCGCTCTGCCCGTCGAGCCACTGCGCGACGGCGTCCGCCATGTGCGCGGGCACGGCGAGCGCCTGGTCGTTGACGAAATCGTCGAAGCCACGGTCGAAGCCGTAGGCCGACGCGAGGTCCGTCCGGCCGGGCACGAACGCGGCGGTGCGCAGTCCACGGGTGCGCAGGATCTCCGACAGCGTCGCGGCCTCCGCGTCGAGCGGCTGGACGACCAGTTCGCCGGCGCGCATGCGGCGCTCGGCGCCGTGGAACGACGGCCAGCGTCCAGTGAGCAGGGAGGCGTGCGCCGGGATGCACCAGGTAGCCGGACTGCTCGCGCGCTCGTAGAACACCCCGTCCTCCGCCAGGCGCGCCAGGTGCGGCAGCGCGGCACCGCCGTCGAGCGCGCTGCGAACGCGATCGGCGCGCAGCGCGTCCACCACGACGAGGACCACGTCGGGAGAGCCGGTGCCCAGCGGCGCTCGGCTCTGGCACGCCGCAACCAGCGCGGCGCAGAGCAGGCAGAGCAGCGAGGTACGGCGCCGCGCGAGCGACGATCGCACGCGCGGCGATCTGCTGGCTACCTGCCCCGGAGTCACTGCCCTCACAGACGATGTTTACGGCGCGGATTTTCTTGGCTCAAGAGCTTTCGTCACCAAAGGCCACGATCTACAGGTGGAGGGTGCCCGCCGAGCGCTTCGAGAACCCACCCGATGCCACGATCCGCGCGATCCTGGCCGTGCCGAAGACGATCGCCGTGGTCGGCTGCTCGAGCGACCCAGCGCGCGACAGCCACCGCATCGCGCTGCTGCTGAAGCAACGCGGGCACCGCGTGATCCCGGTCAACCCGGCCGAGCGCACGATCCTCGGCGAGGTCTGCCACGGCAGCCTGCGCAACGTGCCCGAGCCGATCGACATGGTCGACGTCTTCCGCCGCTCCGAGTTCGTCGCCGGAATCGCGGCCGAGGCGATCGCGATCTCCGCACGAATCTTGTGGTTGCAACTCGGGGTCGTCGACGAGCAGGCGGCGCTCGACGCGCGCCGCGCCGGGCTCACGGTCGTGATGGATCGCTGTCCGAAGATCGAGTACGGTCGTCTGTTCTGAAGGGCAGCCGTCTGCCTTCCGCGATCCGCATGTCTCCACCCGTCAAGATCAAGCCGTGGCAGCGGCTCGACACCGAGATGGTGTACGCCTGCCGGGTATTCTCGCTGCGCCGCGACCGCAGCCGCTCGCCACGCACCGGCTCCGAGCACGACTTCTTCATCCTCGACGCCTGCGACTGGGTGAACGTGGTGCCGCTCACGGCGGATGATCGGGTGGTGATGGTGCGCCAGTACCGGCACGGCATCGGCGACTTCACCCTCGAGATCCCGGGCGGCATGGTGGACGACGCGGACGCGTCGCCGCTGGTCGCGGGGCGGCGCGAGATGGTCGAGGAGACCGGCTGGGATTCGCACGATCTCGTCGAGCTCGGTGCGGTGCACCCGAACCCCGCGATCCAGGGCAACCGGCTGCATACCTTCGTCGCGCGTGGCGTCGAGAATCTGCACGAGACCCACTTCGACACCACCGAGGAGACCGAGGTCGAACTGGTGCCGCTCGCGGAGATCCCGGGCCTGGTGAGCGCCGGGCTGATCTCGCACGCGCTGGTGATCTCGGCGTTCTACCTGTTCGACCGCTGGCGCGCCGGCTGCTGAAGCGCCATCCCGTCTGCTGAACACACCGCGCGGGGTGTTGCGATCAAAATGGGAAGCCGAAGTTCAGGCGCACGGCGTCGAGGTCGTTGCCGACGCGATAGCTGATGCCGAGCCTGGGGTTGCCGAGCACCGGGATCTCGAATGGCGTCCCGGGATCGGCCCCGAACGTCAGCCCGACCTCGTACACGTTGTCGACCTGCAGCGACTTCTGCCCGACGCGCGTGAACTCGAGGCTGGGCGTGAAGTAGTACCAGATGAACAGCACGCTCGCGTCGGGCGCGTAGTCGCCGATGCGAAAGCCGAGCGGATGGCGGGCGTCGACGCCGGTCTCGATCGCGCCGTACGCCTGAACGTCGGTCTCGGAGGGCAGGTCCGCGGTGCCCGCGTAGATGAACGCGTTGCCGAGGCTCAGCGTCCAGCGATCGACGGTCTCCTGCAGCAGGCTGCTGACGCCGACCTGGTAGGTGTAGTACCAGAAGTCGGTCTCCGAGACCTTCGCGCGACGGCTCGGATCGTCGATCAGCTCTCCGCTGCCCTCGGTGTCGAAGGCATAGCCGAAGCCCCAGGCCCCGATGAGCGACAGGGTCCAGGGCTCGAGGATGGGGATCTCCAGCTTGAGCTTGGGCTCGCCGCTGAGGGTCTTCTGGTGCAGCTGCAGGCGCGCCCGACCCTGCTCGAGCTGGACCGAGCTCTTGAAGTCGTAGTCGCCGTAGAGGACCGGCAGCGCGACCTTGAGCCGCCAGTCCAGCAGCACCTCGCCCAGGGAGTACTCGATCGGCAGCGAGTAGACGTTGACGTCGAGCCCGCCGACCCGGTAGCCGCCGAAGCCGAGCTGGGCGGCATAGACGTAGTTGACCGCAACTTGGACCTCTTCACCGGACGACGGCTGGGCCCGGGCCGGGAGGGTGGCTCCGATCATCCAGGCGAGCGCGAGAACAGCCACGCCCAGCCAGCGTCCGGTCCATCGGTTGCGGTGCCGAGCATCGAGGGACCTGCGCATCGGGCCTCCTTGCCTGCCACCGACGAGCGGGTCAATACGCCGGGACACGAAACACCGGGACACGAACCGTATCGGGCTGGCGCGCCCCACCCTGCCCCGGATATGAGGGCCTGATGAAGAAACCCGCACGCTGCCCACGCGATGGGCGCACGGCCGGATCGCTCGCGACGCTTCTCGGCTGCGTGGTCCTCGCCACGCTCGGCGCTGCCTGCAGCAACAGCAGCAGCGGCGATTCGAGCGGTGGCACCATCGACCTCGTGGTCCAGAACCCGGACCGCTGCGACCCGCTCGATCCGCGCCACTGCCTGCTGCCGTTCCCGAGCGACTTCTTCACCGTCGCCGACGGCAGCACGGACACCGGCCTGCGGGTGAACATCGCGCGCGACTCGGCGCCGCGCAACGTGCAGGGCGTCAACGTCGACACCACGGAGTGGAACCGCAACGACGGCTTCAGCCCGGGCGCGCAGATCGCCACCTACGTCGACGGCATCGACCTGCCTGCCACGGGGCTGGTTAGCGTCGCCGACATCGGCGGCTCGCTTGCCGCCGATTCGCCGGCGGTGCTCATCGACACCGTCACCGGCGAGCGCATCCCGTACTTCACCGAGCTCGACTCGACGGTCTCGAGCCTCGCCAACGCGGTGCTCTTCGTCCGCCCGGCGCGCAACCTGCTCGAGGGACACCGCCACATCGTCGCACTGCGCAATCTGAAGAACGCCGCCGGCGACACCATCCCGGCGAGCGACGTCTTCCGCGCCTACCGCGACGACCTGATCTCGAACGTCCCCGAGGTCGAGGCGCGACGCCCGCACATGGAGCAGATCCTCGACGAGCTCGCGGACGCCGGCGTCACCCGCGAGGATCTCTACCTCGCCTGGGACTTCACCGTCGCAAGCCAGCGCAACCTGAGCGAGCGCCTGCTGCACATCCGCGACGACGGCTTCACGCGGCTCGGCGGCGCGGCACCGGGCTTCACGGTCACCAGCGTCGAAGAAAACCCCAACGACGAGCTGGCCCGGCGCGTCGACGGCACGTTCGCGGTACCGCTGTACATGACCGGCGGCGGTGCTCCGGGTACGCGCTTCAATTACGCGGGCGCGGAGCTGCCGCAGGCCAGCGGCACCTACGACGCTGACTTCACCTGCATCGTGCCGAAGTCTGCTGTCGGCGTCGACGGCGGTCCGTCCGTGCCGGCGCGTCCCGGCGTCTACGGCCACGGCCTGCTCGGTAGCCAGGACGAGGTCACGGCGGGCAACGTCCGGCGTATGGCCAACGAGCACAACTTCGTGTTCTGCGCGACCAAGTGGATCGGCATGTCGGAGGAAGACGTCGCGAACGCGGTGACGATCCTCGGCGACATCTCGACCTTCGCGACGCTGGCCGATCGCTTGCAGCAGGGCGTGCTCAACACGCTCTTCCTCGGCCGCCTGATGATCCACGTGGACGGCCTGGTGAGTCACCCGGCGTTCGCGGGGCTGATCGACCGCAGCGAGCTATTCTACGACGGCAACAGCCAGGGGGGCATCATGGGCGGCATCGCGACCGCGGTGTCGATCGACTGGACGCGCGCCGTGCTCGGCGTGCCGGGGCTGAACTACTCGATCCTGCTGCAGCGCAGCGTCGACTGGGACACCTACCGGCAGATCTACGACCCGGCCTACCCGGACGAGATCGAGCGCGGCCTCGGCCTGTTGCTGATCCAGATGCTGTGGGATCGCGGCGAGGCGAGCGGCTACGCGCAGCACATGACCGACGATCCGCTGCCGGGCACGCCGGCCCACACGGTGCTCATGCACATCGCCTTCGGCGACCACCAGGTGTCGCCCGACGTGGCGAACATCCAGGCCCGGACCATCGGCGCGCGCATCCACGCGCCCGCGGTCATGCCAGGGCGCCTGCCATACGCCGAGCCGTACCACTACGGCATCGACCCGATCGAGTCGTACCCGTTCGGCGGCTCGGCGATCGTGATCTGGGACAGCGGTGCTCCGGTGCCGCCACTGTTCAACGAGCCGCCGCGGGTCGGCGAGGACCCGCACGGCGATCCGCGCAACGATCCCGACGCACGGGCGCAGAAGTCGGAGTTCCTCAAGACCGGCGGCGCGGTGGTCGACGTGTGCGGTGGGGCACCCTGCACGGCCGACCCGAGCTGACGCGAAAATTGGCACATTCCACTGCAAATTCAGAAGCTTCAGCCCGGTCCGAAAATGTCGGGCCGGGTGGGTGTACGACATCCCGTCTCGTGCTATCCCGGGAAACGGTTGGTTCGTCGAACGAGTCGCGTACGGCGCAGCATGATTCCTGCCCGCTACGAACGCTTGATCGTCCTCCTGCCTTCATGGGCCATGAGCGGCCTCTTTCAAATCTGGCCTGAAAGTAAAACCAGGGCCGAAACGAACCCGAGGATAGGAGAGAGAAATGGGTAGGAAGCTGTACGTGGGGAATCTGTCTTTCAGCGTCGACTCGACGGCACTCGAGCGTATGTTCGCGGAGTACGGAACGGTCGAGAGCGCGACCGTGGTGAGCGATCGCGAGAGCGGTCGCAGCCGTGGCTTCGGCTTCGTCGAGATGAGCTCGAACGAGGAGGCCGAGGCGGCGATCAACGCACTCAATGGTCAGGAGAACGGTGGCCGCGCGCTGACCGTGAACGAGGCCAAGCCCCGTGAAGACCGCCCCCGCGGCGGTGGTGGCGGCGGCGGATTCGGTGGCCCTCGCGGTGGTGGCGGCGGCGCTGGTGGCGGCGGCGCTGGTGGCGGCCGCGGTGGTCGCGGCGGCGGTGGTGGTGGCGGCTTCGGCGGTGGTGGCGGCGGCGCTGGTGGCGGCCGCGGCGGACGTTACTAGACAGTTCCCGAAATCAGCGGCAGCAGGAGTGGCGCGCGCGCAAGATGGCCGCGCCACTCCTGTGCGCCCAGAGAGGACCACGATGACGCGCGAGGAGCGCGAAGAGCTGGAGGGTCTGGCCGTCCTGTTGACCCGAAAGCTAGCGATCGTTCTCGCCGGTGAGAACGGTTACCGCGAGATCGACTGCCCGAGTTGCCGGGCCGCCGCACGCGGGATCCGCGCGTCACGCGATGTCGCGCCCTCGGTCGCCGGCTGTCCGACGTGCGCCGGCACGCGCCGCCTGTGGTCGAAGAACGGCAAGCGCGACGAGGTCCAGCGCAGCGATCGGGAGCTGATCGCCCTCCTCGGCAAGCCGCGCGACTGAGCGCAGGCGAGGTTCCGCCGGAAGCCCGGTGCCGGACCGATGAGCGAGCAGAGCCAAAGCGAGGCGACGGGTGGCGTGAGTCCCCCGCGCAAGCAGCGTAGCTGGCTCTGGCACTTCTATCGCAGCTCGATTCGCCCGCTGTTCTCGAAGCCTCTGTCGCGCTTCGCTGCCTGGATCGTCCCCTACCTCTACCTGTTCTACATGCGCCTGGTCTGGGCGACGAGCAGGCTCGAGGGCAGCGAGGACTTCGTCCTGAACGACATCTCGAACGCGCACGACGGCGCGGTCGCGCTGCTGTGGCACGAGGAGGTCTTCACGGTCGCGTTCGGGTACCCGTACATCGGCGTGGTTGGCCACACGCTGGCGAGCCTCGGCGAGTCGGGCGAGGTCATCACGCGCATGCTCGAGCTGTGCGGCTACGTGGTCTTCCGCGGCGGCTCGAGCTCGGGCCGAGCGCGGCGGCACACCGACGTCCTGCACGAGATGATCGCGCACATGCAGACGACGTCGGGGGTGATCTACGGCCTCACCGTCGACGGCTCGAAGGGACCGGCCTACCGCATGAAGATGGGCGGCGTGCTGATCGCGCGCGACTGCGGCAAGCCGATCGCTCTGGTGCGCACCTGGTACAAGCGCAGTATCCGCCTGAAGACGTGGGACCGGATGGCGGTGCCGCTGCCGTTCAACGTCATCAAGTACTACCTGCGCGGGCCCTACCTCGTCCCGGACGACGCGCACACCGACGCCGGCCTGGCGCGCTTCCGGCTGCAGCTCGAGAACGACCTGATCGATCTCGCAGCGCGCAGCTACGACGACATGGGCCAGCCGCGCCCGGCGAACCTGGTCAAGCGCGAGGACTCCGGCGAGGCGTCGGTCGCGGCAGAGATCGCAGCCGCGAGCTGACGGCCGGTTCGCGGGCTACCGGCTTTCGACGGCGAAGTTCCAGGCCTTGCGCACCTCCGTGCGCTGGGCGAGGTAGTCGTCCGCGAAGCGGCGGTGGTCGGGGTGCGCGCGGTAGACCGCGAAATCCTCGAGCCTCGCGAAGCGTACCGTGATGTTCACGTCCCACGAGGCTTCGCTCGCGGCGTCGCCCGGCCCCCCGGCGGTGACCGAGACCACGCCCGGCAGCGGGCGCAGCGCTTCGAGAGCGCGCGCGGCGATCTCCTGTCGCGCCGCGGGATGAGCGTATTCCCTCTTCAGCTTGATGAGCACGACGCGGTCGATCATCGGCGCTTCCTCCTGGGGCACGCGGGCAATGCGAGAGTGTTAGCGCGCGCGCGGCCGGCGATCCCGTGCGCGAGTCGCGCTCCGTTCGGCGACGCGCGGCGCGGCACCGGCGGTCCTCGCGGCCGGCAGCGGAGCGAGCACGCGCTCCTCGCCGTGCGCGGCGGCGACCAGCTCGGGCGGCAGGGTACGGCGGATCTCGTCGACCAGCGCATCCGCGATCGCACGCCGCAGATGGTCCCGGCTGTGCACGAAGCTGACCTCGCGCGTCGGCACCGGCGGCGCAAACGGACGGACCCGCGCCTTGCGCCGCGCTGGTGGCAGGCCGTAGATCACCAGCTCGGGCAGGATCGTCACGCCGAAGTCGGCGTCGACCAGGCGCACCAGGGTGTCGAAGTTGCCGCTCTCGAAGCGCACCGAGCCGGTCCCTTCGGACGCCACGGTTCGACCGCTGCCGCAGAGCTGCAGCACCTGCTCGCGGAAGCAGTGCCCCTCGGCCATGATCCACACGCTCTCGTTCGCGAGCTCGGCCTGGGCGACCGTCTTCTCGCGCGCGAAACGGTGGCCCGACGCGGCATAGACGTAGAACGGCTCGCGGTAGAGCGGCCGCTCGTGGATGCCGGCGGCGTACAGCGGCGTCGCGGCAAGCCCGCCGTCGAGCGTGTCGTCGGCGAGGCGCGCCAGCATGACCGAGGTCTGCAGCTCCTCGACCACCAGCTCGACCCGTGCGTGGCGGCGGATGAAACTCGGCAGGAAGCGTGGCAACAAGGTCGGCGCGAGCGTCGGGATGATGCCGAGGCGGTAGGTCCCGGCGACCTCGCCGGAGATCCCCGCCACGACGTCACCCATGCGCTCCGCCTCGCGCAGGATCACGCGCGCCTGCGCGAGCACCCGCTCACCGGGCTCGGTCGGCACCACCGGCTGGCGCGAGCGGTCGAAGATGCGCAAGCCGAGCTCCTCCTCGAGCTTGTGGATCTGCTGGCTGAGCGCCGGCTGGGTCACGAAGCAGCTCGCCGCGGCCTCGCGGAACGATCGGTAACGGTCGACCGCGACCAGGTAGCCGAGCTGCGACAGCGTCATGTTCGCCAGCTTCGATAGATTCATATTATCGTTCGATAATAACAATCAATTTTGATTATCGCGATCCGGATGACAGATTACCTGCAACAGGGCGGTGGGCCGGTGGGGTTCCCAGCGGCACCAGCCCGGACCATCATCGAACGAAACGGAGGATCGTGATGCTCGAGAATCGAGAAGGCCAGAAGGTTCCCAAGGTCGTTTTCCGGACGCGCGAGGGCGACTCGTGGAAGGACGTCCGCAGCGAGGACGTGTTCGACAACCGTACCGTCGTCGTGTTCTCGCTCCCCGGCGCGTTCACGCCGACCTGCTCGTCGACCCACCTGCCGCGCTACAACGAGCTCGCCGGCGTCTTCAAGCAGAACGGCGTCGACGAGATCGTCTGCATCTCGGTCAACGACGCGTTCGTCATGCAGGAGTGGCAGAAGAGCCAGCACGCCGAGAACGTGACCTTGCTGCCCGACGGCAACGGTGAGTTCACCGAAGGCATGGGCATGCTGGTCGACAAGAAGAACCTCGGCTTCGGCCAGCGCTCGTGGCGCTACGCGATGCTGGTCAAGAACGGCGTCGTCCAGAAGATGTTCATCGAGCCCGAGAAGGAGGGCGATCCGTTCGAGGTGTCGGACGCCGAGACCATGCTCGCCTACCTCAACCCGAAGGCGAAAGCGCCCGACTTCGTGACCTTGTTCACACGCCCCGGCTGCCCGCACTGCGCACGCGCCAAGAAGGCGCTCGGCGAGCGCGGCTACCCGTACGAGGAGATCGTGATCGGCAAGGACATCACCACCCGCTCGCTGCGCGCGGTGTCCGGCGCCGGCACGGTGCCGCAGGTCTTCATCGGCGGCAAGCTCGTCGGCAGCGCGGACGAGCTCGAAGACTACCTCAGGAAGCTCGACACCCCCGCCGCCGCCTGACCCAGCACGACGACCCGCCACGGGACGGAGAGCAGTCGTCCGTCCCGCGGCGGGCCCCGAGCGTACCGGCAAGGCCTGCGGGCTGGCGTCCGACCGTCACCTGCTGATCACTTGCTGGTCACTTGCTGGTCACTTGCTGGTCACTTGGTGATCTTGGTCACCGGAATCCAGCGATCGATCACCGCCTGCAGCTCGCCGTCCTTCTGCCACTCCTCGATCTTGGCATCGAGCAGCGCACCGAGGGTCGCCGAGTCGTCCTTGCGCACCGCCCAGGCGAGGTACTCGTCCGTCAGCGGACGGTAGATCCCGACCAGCTCCCGGTCCTCCGTTGGCGGACGCCCGACGACGCGCCACACGGTGGGTGCATCGTGGATGAAGTAGTCGACATCGCCGCCGCGCAGTGCTGCGAGGCCGAGATCGACGGAGTCGAAGGTGACGGTGGTCGCCTCTTCGAGGTGGCGGCGCGCGTAGGCTTCGCCCGTCGTGTTTTTCTCGACCCCGATGCGCCGTCCCTTCTGGTTCATGGCCCCGGGCTCGGCGAGCTTCGTCATGTCGGCCTTGCGCACCAGCGCCATCTGGCCGACACGCAGGTAGGGCTCGGTGAAGCTCACGCGCTGGCTGCGGCGTTCGGTGATCGACACGCCCGACATCACGACGTCGATCTTCTTGTCGCGCAAGGCCGGCCAGAGGTCGTCCCACTCGACCTGGACGAAGGTGATCTTGGTCGGCAGCTCCTCGCCGAGCTTGTGCGCGAGGTCGGCCTCGACGCCGACCACCTTGCCGGCTTCCTCGAACGCGATCGGCGGGTAGTTGGTGGTGATCCCGACCCTGAGCTCGGCCGGGGGCTTGATGGCGGTCGCCTTGTCGTCGGCCGCGACCGCACCCGGGACCTCGCGCAGACCGACCGCCCCCACCAGCGCCAGGACCGCCAGGGCCCGCGGCAGCAATAGACGAACGAACCGATTGGTCATCCTCGGAGCTCCTCCCCCACGGCTCGCGTCCGCGGTGCACTTCCCCTGCTCGTGAAGCATGGAACCGAGGCCTTCGTCCATGGGTGACATCGCGCCCGTTCCGGGGCAGACTGATCGCGTGTCGTCCGTGCAGAGCTGTGACGTCCTGGTGATCGGCGAAGGACCGGCAGGATCGACGGCCGGAAACCTGCCCGCCGGGGCCGAATAGGGAGTCCACCGTGCCGGTCTCGCACAACATCGAAGCCGACGCCGTCGGGCACGAGAACCTGTCGATCTGCCTGGCACTGCGGCGCGCGGTCTTCAGCGACGAGCAGGGCGTGGACCCGGCGCTCGACGACGACGGGCTCGACGCCGGCTGCACCCAGTTCCTCGCCTGGGTGAGCGGCGTGCCGATCGGCACCGCGCGCATGCGCGTCGTCGACGCCAGGGCGAAGGCGGAGCGCGTGGCGGTGCTCGACGACTTCCGCGGGCACGGTGTCGGGCAGGCGCTGATGAACGTCGTCGAGGCGAGCTCGCGCGCGCAAGGGTTGCACACCGTGTTCGTGCACGCGCAGCAGGCCGCGGTGCCGTTCTACGAGCGCCTCGGCTACGTCGCGAGCGGCGCGCAGTTCCTCGAGGCCGGCATCCCGCATCTGGCGATGCAGAAGAACGTCTGAGCGAGCTCTTCAGCGCCACACCCCGGTACGGCAGGCGCATCGGATGACCGGGGTGGAGGGCGGGGCGGCGCGCGCGCCGCAGCCGCGCACGGAGCACGGGCGCGGCGCGGAAGCCGTCACCGACTGCCTGTGGATCCTGCTCTGCGGCACGCTGGTCGCGCTCGCGTTGCGGCCCTTCCAGGACACGCCGTTCGTCGACGACTGGGTCTATGCGTGGTCCGTCCAGCGAGTCCTCGCGGGGCATGGGCTCGAGATCCTCGACTGGTCTTCGCATCCGAACTTCGCGCACGTCGTCTGGGGCGCGCTGTTCTGCGTGCCGCTCGGCTTCTCGTTCGTCGCGCTGCGCATCTCCACCTGGGTCGCGGCGCTGCTCGCGCTGTGCGCGCTCCACCTGTTGCTGCGCGAGCTCGGTGTCGCGCGCCGCGACGCGTTTCTCGGCACGGCACTGCTCGGGCTGAACCCGATCTTCTTCATGCTCGCGGCGACCTTCATGACCGACGTCCCGTTCGTCGCCGCCTTCCTCTGGGCGAGCTTCGCGCTGGTCGCAGCGCTCGGGCGCAGGAGCGACCGCTGGCTGGCCGCGTTCGTGCTGCTCGCGTCGATCGCGGCCGCGGTGCGCGTCGTGGCCCTGGTGACACCGATCGCAGCCGTGCTCACGCTGGCGCTGCAGGGCGGCGCGTGGGGACGGCGGCCGGCACGGCTGCTCGCAGCCGCCGCACCGCTCGCCGTCTTCGCGCTGCTGATGCTCTATGGAGAGAACCGCACGGTCCACGTCGCCGATCTGACCTACGTCGTCGGCTCGCCGTTCTTCCGCCGCCGCTACCTGCACGAGTCGCTCACGCGCCTGCCCGAGCTGACCTTGCAGGCACTGCTCTGCGCCGCCGGCTCGCTCGGCGTCGCCTTGCTGCCCCTGAGTGCGGCGCTCGCGACGAGGCGAACGATCGTCCGCGCACTTCCGACCCTCGCCGTGCTCGCGCTGCTGGCCGGCATCGCCTACGCGACGCAGGTCGACTGGCCGTCGGCGCTGGCGCCGAGCTTCACCTGGACCTACGGCGAGCTCGGCTCGACCGAGTCGCTGGTCGCGGCCAAGCCGGCCGTACTGGTTTCGTCGTGGGTGGTCGCCACGGTGACGTTGCTCGGCTTCGTCTCGAGCGCGCTCGCGGTCGGCGTCGTGCGGCGCCGCCCGACACCGTCCGAGGGCTTCCTGCTCTGGTCGCTCGCCGGACACGCCGGCCTGGTCGCGGTTCTGTGGCTGTTCTACGACCGCTACCTGCTGGCGCTCCTGCCGCTGTCGATCGCGCTGGTCCTCACCGCACGACCGCTGCTGCGCCGCGGCGCACTGATGGCGCTGCTGGCGCTGTTCGCGCTGTTCAGCGTCGTCGGCGTACGCGACCACCTCGCCTACAACACGGCACTCTGGCACAGCGTCGAGCTGCTGCGCGGGCGCGGCGTACCGGACGCCGAGATCGACGCCGGCTACGTGGTCGACGGCTGGCTGCACTTCGCGCGGCCGGAGAACGCACCCCGGGGCCGCGACGGGAAACCGATGTACCCATGGCTGACCGACGCGGGCGGACTGTTGCCGTATCAGGTCGCCAACCAGCCCCTGCCCGGCTGGCGCGTGCTGACGACGGTCCCTTTCGAGCGCTGGGTCGGGCGCTCGGGCGCGCTCTACGTGCTGGAGCGCAGCGCGGACGAGTCGCCCGCGCTGCGCTAGCGCGGCGCCTGGCCGCGCATCACGCGGTACCAGATGAAGTCCGGCAGGTTGCGCATCACGAAGCCGATCGCGTTCCACGGGAAGGTCGGCACCGCCGACACGCGCACGCCACGCTCGATGAGATCGACCGCGCGCTTCGCACCGTCCTCCGCCGTGACCAGAAAAGGCCGCGACTTCATGTGCCGGTTGAGCGGCGTGTCGATGTAGCCCGGTGCCAGCGTCGTGACCACGATGTTCGCGTTCTGCACTTCGGCACGAACCGCTTCGAGGTAGGCGTTGAGGCCCGCCTTCGATGCCGAGTACGCTCCGTGTCCGGGCAGACCACGATACGCCGCGACCGACGATACGCCGACGATGTGGCCGCCGCCCGAGGCGCGGAACAGCTTGACACCCGCATCCACCGTCGCCATCGCGCCGAGCAGGTTGGTGCGCACGATCTGCGCGTCGGTCTCGAAGCCGTCGCGGCCGGCGAAGCGCTCGCCGCCGATGCCGGCGTTGGCGATCAGCAGGTCGACCTTGCCGAACCGTGCCGCCAGCTCCGGGATCGCCTCGAGCACCGCCGCGGTATCGTTCACGTCGAGGACCGCGGTCTCGATGCGGGCACCGCTGGTCTCGCTCTCGATCTCGCGCCGGATCTCGGTCAGCACCTCGCCACGCCGCGCGCACAGGCCGAGCGCATAGCCGCGGCGCGCGAGCTCGAAGGCGAGCGCGCGGCCGATGCCCGAGGTCGCTCCGGTGATGATCGCGGCCTTGCTCACGACAGACGCTCGAGCTCGTGCAGCAGCGTGGTCATGAGCTTCGCGCCCGGGCACCCGAGTGGATGGCCGAGCGCGATCGCACCGCCGTTCACGTTCTCGTCGAGCCAGGCGAGTGGTACGGACGCGAACGCCTCGTTCACCTCGTAGAGGTCGACGTCCGCGAGCTTGACGCCGGAGCTTGCGAGCAGCTTGTGGGTCGCCGGGATCGGCGCCGACAGCACGACGTGGTGATCGCCGGCGGCGTCGAGGTGATGAGTCAGATCTCGGACGGTGCGGCTGCTCTGCACGCCCGCCATGACGGCCGGCGCGGCGAAGTGCACCGCCTGCTGCGAGGAGCCGCACTGCCGGTCGACCGTCGTCGCCGGCAGCGTCTCGGGCAGGCTCGAGGACAGCACCGCGTTGCGCGCGATGTTGGTCGCCTGCGCGCCGACCTGATTGACGCAGCCGAAGATCACGTCCTCGACCAGCGCCGGATCGGCGCCGGTGCGCGCGAGGATCTCGTCGAGCACCGCGGCGCCGAGATCGATCGGGTGCCAGCCCGACAGCTTGCCACCGCGACGTCCGGCCGCCGTGCGCACCGCGCCGATGATGTAGGCCTGCTCCATTCGCTCTCCTCGCTTTTGTCGCCGCGCTGGACGCGCGGCGCTACTGCAGGTTCAGGTCCGGGTACTTCTCCTTGTAGAAGTCCGGCACCGGCTCGGCATTGCGCTCCTGCAGCGGACGCCGCGGCCCGAGGTAGGAGCCGCTCGGCGTATCGCAGCGCGCGCCCTCGTTGTTCTGCCACGAGCCGTTGGTGCAGAACAGCGAGAGCCCGCCCGAGCACACCACCGCGTTCTCGGGATACTTCTGGCCCTCCAGCACGCACGCGTTCTGCGCGCCGGCCGCGGTCGCGGCGACCACGGCGAGCCCCACGATCGACATCGAGATCTTGCGCTTGCGGCTCATGGTCACCCCTCCCCGGTCACGATACCAACTTCGGCCCCGCGATCCGAGCGCGCAGTCCGTTACCAGACTTTGGCGGAGCCGGGCGCTGGCATGGCACGACCGGGCCGCCGCTGATACGGCTCGGAGGATGGCAAAGACAGCGACGCCGCGCAGCGTGCGGCCGGTCCGCGACCACGACAGCAAGCTGCGCAAGCTCGTCCTCCTCGACCTCCTCAAGGGTTGGACGATCCCCTTGCTCGCGCTCGGCATCGCGGTTCTGTTCTGGCCGCTGTCGATCGCCGGTCTCGTCGAAGCGACGCCGGCGATCGGCGCCGCCGGTGCAGCCCTGCTGGTTGCCGCCCTGCACACCGGCCTCGCCGACTTCCTCGACGAGCGCACCACGACGGTGACGGCGGCGACGCTGCTGGCGTTCGCGGCGCTGTGGGCGTTCGTGGTCTACACGCCGTTCGAGGCCAAGCTGAGCCCCGGCCGCGAGCTCTTCGCGGCACAGCTTCCGCTGCATGCCGCTCCGGTGACGGTGCCGCTCGCCGGTACCGCCGGCAGCTACCGCATGGTGGTGGAGGGCAGCCTCGGCTCGGGCACGGACCACTCCAGCCGTTCGGCGCACTACCAGATCGGGGCCACTGCCGGCGGCGACCCGGCGCAGACCATCGCGGGCGACTTCTCCGACCGCTGGAGCGAACGCCGCTCGGGACGGCGAGGCGTCTCGACGGTGCACGTGAGCCACACCGAGCACGAGCATCTGCTCGCCAGCGCGAGCGGCGACGACCTGCACCTGGAGCTGCAGAGCCTGTCACCGGGAGCGCACGATGCGGTCGGGGTCCGCCTCTACCGCGAGACGTTTCCAGCACCGCTCTTCGTCGCGCTCGGCAGCGCGCTCACGGCCGCGGCGATCGTCATCGACACCTGGCGCTTCGCCGACCCGGAGGAGCTGCTGCTGACGACGATCACGCTGGGCAGTCTGCTCGCGGTCGCGTCCTTCCGGCGCTTCGCGCCGCCGCATCCCGGCTTCGGCGACCTGGCCTTCAACGGCGCGGTCGGCGCGATCGCCGGCGTGATCGGCGGGCGCGTGCTGGCACGCATTGGCCAGGCACTGAAGAAGCCGGCCCGCTGACGTTCGCGGCGCAGCGGGCGAAATCGCGCGCTGCGGCTGCACGTCGCGCCGGGACCGGATATGGGTTGTTCATGATCTCGATCGTCCGGTGCGGCAACGCCGTGCCCAGACTCGCTCTCGCCGGGGCGTTGCTGGCGGCGCTGCTGCAGCTCGCAGGCTGCGTCGCGATCCAAGACGAGGACGACGACATGGTCGAGATCCCGCCCTCGCCCGTCGTGCAGAAGCCGACGCCGGCGCCGGTGAATCCGGGCATCACGGACATCGTCATCCTCGACATGCACGAGGAGGCGGGACCGGACCCCTCGCTGATCAAGGTGGTCGGCACCATCGTCAACCGCCGCAACCAGGAGGTCACGCGGCTCGTGGTGCGCGTCGAGGCGCGCGACGCGGCGGGCCGAACGCTCACGCGGGTCACCGCACCCGCGCTGGCCGAGACCATCCCGGCTGGCGGCACCTCCACGTTCGAGGCGTCGGTGCCGCGCAGCGGATCGATCAGCAACTATCACGCCGAGATCATCGCGCGGTAGGCTGGCGCATGCCGAACGAAGCGCGGCAGGAAGGCTCGACCGGCGACGGCGTACGGGTCACCACCATCGAGGGTGGCATCCGCCGCGTCGTCCTCTTGATCCTGGCAACCGTCGCCGTCGTGCTCGCGGTCGGCCTGGTGGTCGCAACCCGCACGACGGAGCGTGACGCCACCCCCGAGGGGCGAACGATGGCCCTCGCCCCCGGAGACCAGGCACCCGGCGATCCCGGCGCAGCGCGCGGCACGGGCACGGCCGGGGTACCGCCCGAGAGAGCGACCGGCGCCGGCACCAGGCCGCGAGCAGAGCCGCGGCGGATGTCCGACGAGGCCCTGCTGGCGGCGCTGCAGCGGGCCGAGGCGCGCGGCACCATCGAGGTCGGCGAGCCCGGCGATCAGGGCGGGCTCGCGGCCTTCCCGCCGCCGGGCACCAAGCCGATCAAGCGCGGCATCGTCGTCCCGGAGGGCTTCGCGCTCCCGCCGGGATACGTCCGCCACTACCAGGCGATGGACGACGGCCGCCGGCTGCCCGCGGTGCTGATGTTCCATCCCGACTTCGAGCTGGTCGATGCAAACGGCCAGGTGGTGCCGTTGCCCGAGGATCGCCTGGTGCCGCCCGAGCTGGCGCCCGAGGGTCTGGCGATCGACCTGCTCGACGTGCCCGAGCCCGAGATCGAGCTGGTCGAGCCGCCGGGCGGCGGACGGGTGCGATCGTCCGCTCCGTGACGGGTCCGACGCCGAGCCCCGACAACAGCGCGACGCGCACGCGGCTGCTCGCCGGGCTCGCCATCGCGGTCGCGGCGCTGGCACTCGCGCGCTGGTCGCACGTCGACCGGCTCGGCTTCGCGCTCGGCTGGGTGGCGTTCGTGCCCTGGCTCGCCGTGCTCGACCGCGCACCGACGCTACGCGCAGCCGCCCGCGCGGGCTGGGTAATGAGCGTCGCCTTCGTGCTCGCGGTCTTCGGCTGGTTCGCGGTCGCGGTGCACGGCTACACGGGTGCGCCGCTGTGGCTCGCCTACCTGCTGCTGGCGCTGGCGGCACCGCTGCTCCAGCCGCAGTTCCTGCTCTGCGCCGTCGCGCGTCGCGCCGTCCCTGCAGGCAGCGACGCGACCACCTTTCTCCTGCGGACCGCCGTCGCGGCCGGCAGCTACGTGGGCGCCGAGTGGGCGTGGCCGAAGCTCCTCGGCGACACTGTCGGCTACGGCTTCTGGATCGCGCCCGTGCTGCGGCAGGCCGCCGATGCGATCGGCGTGCACGGCCTGACCTTCGTCTTGCTGGTCGTGAACGAATGCGTGCTCGCGGGAATTCGCACGACGGTGACCGGGCGCCGGCGAGCCCGCGACCTCCTGCCGCCGATCGCCTGTGCGCTCGGCCTGCTGGCGGCTCTCGCCGTCTACGGCACGATCCGGCTGCGTCAGCTCGCGCAGCCACCCGACACGCCGTCGATCACCGTCGCCGCGATCCAGGCGGGCCTCGGCGACTACCGCGGGCTGGCAGCCGACCTCGGCACCTACGGCGCGGTGCGCACGGTGCTCGATGCGCACTTCGCGCTGTCGCAGTCCGTGTTGCACGAGGCGCCCGCGCTGCTGGTGTGGCCGGAGACGATCTACCCGACCACCTTCGGCACGCCGAAGAGCGAGCAGGGCGCTGCTTTCGATCGCGAGATCGGAGGCCTCGTCTCGACGACGGGGGTACCGCTCGTGTTCGGCGCGTACGAGGCCGCACCCGGCGGCCGGGATGGTGCCGCGGCCGGGCGCGAGTTCAACGCCGCGATCGTGCTCGAGCGCGACGCCGCCGGCGAGCTCAGCTTCGATGCCTACCGCAAGGCGAAGCTGTTCCCGCTGACCGAGCAGGTCCCTGCCTTCCTCGACGGCCCGACGGCGCGGCGCTGGCTGCCGTGGCTCGGCACCTGGCAGGCGGGCGAGAGCGCCAGCGTCCTGAACGTGACCACGCAGGCGGGGCCCATCCGGATCGCGCCGCTGATCTGCTACGACGCCGTCGACCCGCACCTCGCGCGTCAGGCCGTACGCGACGGCGCGCAGCTCCTGGTCACGATGTCGAACGACGCCTGGTTCGCGTCGGGCGACGGACCGCTGCAGCACTTCGTGGTCGCCGGCTTCCGCAGCATCGAGACCCGCACGCCGCAGGTGCGCGCGACCACCACCGGCATCTCGGCGATCGTCGACGCTACCGGCGCGACGTTGGCGCGTGCCGAGGTCGGCGAGCGCGCGGCGCTGGTGGCGCGCGTCACGCCCGCGGTCGCACCCCGGACGTTGCTGCTGCTCTGGGGCGACTGGTTCGCCCCCACAGCACTGGTCGGGGCCGGAGCGCTGCTGATCCTCTCCCGGTGGCGGTCGCGGCACCGATCCATCACGCTTGCTCATGAACACTAGAAGGTGATACGCGCGGCGCCAATCACAACTCGCCGCCAATGGGAGCGGCCGCGCAGGAGGGGGCATCATGAGTCGGACTTGGTTCCAGCGTTCCAGGCTTCTCGCATCCGTCGCCCTTGCCACCGCAGTCGTCGCGAGCAGCACCGTCGCGACTGCCACCACCGTCACCCAGAACACATCCTGGACCATCGACCGCGCCGGGACGTCCGCCAAGTACCGCGTGGTCGCCTACGGGGATTCGATCTACGCGGGCTACTACGGCTCGATCTCGCGGGTCGCGAAGCGCGCCGCACCGCTGGTCGACGGTGAGTACCTGTCGCAGAAGTGGAACGCCGACATCGAGGTGATCCGCCGCACCAAGTCGGGCGCGATCGCCTCGGACATCTACAACAACAAGATCGTCAACGAGCGCTCGTACATGCAGACGACCAGCACCCGCATCGTCACCTTCGAGATGTGCGGCAACGACGCGCTGCAGGCGCGCTCGACCTTCGCCGGACAGAGCGGCACCTGCAACTACGCGCCGCTCAACACCGCACTCGCCAACTGCACGACCTACACCGAGCTCGCCATGCAGCGCATCAACCAGTACGCGACCAGCGCGACCGCCAAGGTGGTGTCGAACCTCTTCTACCCGGGCTATGCGGCCGACAACGCGCTCAGCGGCTGCAACGACCCGACGACCGGCCAGAAGATCAACAAGCAGACGGTCATGCTGCCGTACCTGCTGAAGATGAGCTGGCGGACCTGCAACTTCGCCAACACCTACGGCTTCGCGTGCACCGACAGCTTCGCACAGTACATGGGCGCCGACTACGACTCGAACGGCGACGGGCAGGTCGACTCGGACGCGCTGCGCTACGTGCAGGGCGAGTCCGAGGCGAGCTACGTTACCCGGGTCGGCACCACGCTGCGCTCGACGATCCGAGACGCCAACACGCACTTCGCGAACGCCAGCACGAGCTACGACTACATCCAGTCCGACAACACCCACCCGACCTACACCGGTGCCACGGTCTACGTCGGCCTGTTCGGCGGCACGGGCACGGGCTCGGGCGCGCCCGACTACACCGGCGCCCAGATCACCGGCGGCAAGAACCCGATCTGGAACCAGCTCGGACACGAGCGCATGGGCTGGGCGCTGTCCGCCTACAACCCCGCCGCGCCCTGAGGGGCAACGTCCGCACGCGCGGCCGGGTGCGCCCGCGCCCGGCCGCCGCTCACTCCGCGAAGCGCAGCGCGAGCAGCCCCGGCACGCCGGCGTAGTAGGCGAGCCGGCAGATCAGCTCCACCGAGCGTCGTACCCGCGTCGCCATCGTGGCGCCCCAGCGCGCCGCGAGCCACGAGACGATCTCGGCGGGCCAGCGCCACACGCTCGCATAGAGGATCAGGTAGATCGTCACCGTGATCCAGTAGGTGACGAAGGTCTTCGCGTACGGCGCCGCGCCTTCGAGATAGTACTGCCCGAACGTCCCGCCGTAGGCGATGTGCTGGTGCGCGTTGAACAGCACGCCCGCGACCAGCGCGGCGAAGAGCGGGAACTTGGCCATTAGGCGGCGCCAGCCGAGCCTGCCGGCAACTTGCTTGACGCGCGCGTAGACGAGCGCGGGTGCGTCGAGCGCGCGCGCTGCGTCCGTGACGCCGGCGTCGGCGAGCCGCGCGACGAAGCGTGACGGATCGTCGGCGGCGAGCCCGAGCTGAAAGAGCTGCCCCGACGTCAGACGGAGCGCGACGCCCGGCCGCGGCAGCGGGATGTGCCACGGCTCCACGGCCGCAATCGACGCCAGCGGCACCGCAAAGCTCTGTCCGCCGACGCGGACCTCGAGCGCGTCGCGCGCGATCTCGAGGCGCGCAACCAGCGCCCGGCCCACCAGCCACGCGGCGAAGGCCGGCAGCACCGAGATCGCGAGGAAGGCGCGCAGCACCATCGCCGGGCTCATCGGCGGATCGGTCGCGAGCAGCACGCGGCTCAGCAGGAAGAGCAGGCTCGCGGCGCTCACGAAGAGCAGGCCGCCCGCCGCGGCGCGCAGCGCGCGGGGGTAGGCCCAGACGGACATCTCGACTGGGTCCGCGGAGAACTGGACGTCCTGCGCCATGTCGGTCTGGGCGTAGAGCAGAGCGCCGGCGTCGACTCAACCGGAGCGCGGGCACGAGCGCCGACAAGGCCCGCGCGAGCCGCGCAAATGGGTAATCGGCGTAGGCCGACCCTCCTCCGTTAATCCGGCCGGTGAGGGGATCGGCCCCGGCTCGATCTCCAGCGCGCCGATCTACGTCTTGTTCCGTGACGGCCGTTTTCGGTTTTTCTGCGACTATGACTTCCTCCAGCTTGCGGCTGGCCGGGGAGTCGACCACAACGCCTTCGGTGGTCAATCCTCATACCTACAAGGTCAGCCCGCGTGATCGCGAGCCGCTCGTCGAGTTCATGCTCTCCGCTCTCCGGCGTGACGGCTGCCGCATCATCCACGCGCCAGATCCGGGAGAGGCGCCTTACCGCATCACGTTCGAAACGCCGCAGGGCGAGCGGATCGGGGTCATCGCTTACGCGTTTCTTGCCAATGCCAAGGTGACAAAGAATCGCCCGGCGGACGAGCACCGCTTCCAAGTCAAGTACGGGTCAAAGGACGGAAGGCTTCACCGCCTCTGGCAGGATCCGTACGGCCTCTATGTAACTCTCTTCCTCGGCATCGACCCCGAACTTGGCGTCTTCGTTGGCGGCGATCCTGTCCTTCACAACCCGACCAGGTTCTTCATCTCGATCGAGTTCAAGCGCGCTCACGTGGACGAGATCCTCAAGTGCCGCTGGAACGCCTGGGAACGTGATCGCCGGATGGGCGACAACAGCCCGATCGAGGTTCTCGTGGGCGGCACGGCCCAGTCGTTCTTGCGCTTCATCCGCTTTGAGCGCGAGGCGCTCGGTGAGGACCAAGGCCATCGGCAGCTCATTGCCGAGAGGTTGGTTCCGCCAGAGGCCACGTCGCTGTTGGCTGCAACGCCCGATGTACGGCCGATCGCACCGCCCGATCACCTCCACGCGCTCGCGCGCGAGTTCGAGCTGTCCGAGGCCGAGGTCCTCGATCTCATCGCGAGCGCACGCCGACTCAAGATGGCCGTCCGCGGCTGGGTCGCCGAGGAGCATCTGGTTCGCCGACTCTCCGAGGTGCCAGGCGTCTCCGACTGCGCCCGACTTGACGAGGAGGGCGGGCCAGACGTTTCTCTTCGCTTCGAGGGCAGCCGGCCGATCACCATTGAGTGCAAGAACGTCCTACGTAAGACCACGAGCGCGGGGCTTGCTCGGATCGACTTCCAGCGCACTCGTGCATCGAAGGCGGACCCCTGCTCGCGCTACTACAGGCCGGACGATTTTGACGTCCTTGCCGCTTGCCTCCACGCAGTGACTTTGCGATGGGAGTTTAGCTACGCGATCCCGCGTCGACTTGATTCCTACGGGCCACGCTGCCCAGGCAAGCTCTCGAACAACGTCCGCGTAGACGAGCGGTGGAGCGAGGAGGCTGCGGCGGTGCTTCGCGCTGCCGTCGCGGGATGACGGATTTGGTGGGGTAGGACAGGGAGCAGGATGGGCAAGGCGACGGTCATCAGCCTCTATACCGGCGCGGGTGGCCTCGATTACGGCTTCGAGGCTGCGGGCTTTGCGACCGCGGTCGCGCTCGAGATCGACCGCGACTCCTGCCAGACGCTCCGGCAGGCCCGGCGCTGGCCCGTTATCGAGCGGGATATCTTCGCCGTGCCCACGGAGGAGCTGCTCGAGGTCGCGGGACTCAAACGTGGCGAGGCCGACGTGCTGATCGGGGGGCCTCCCTGCCAGCCGTTCTCGAAGGCCGGCTATTGGGCGCGCGGCGATGCCCTCCGGCTCGACGACCCACGGTCGAGCACGCTGAGTGCCTACATGCGCGTCGTGGAGGAGGCGCTCCCCCGCGCGTTCGTCCTAGAGAACGTCGAGGGGCTCGCCTACGCCGGCAAAGACGAGGGCCTTCGCCTCCTGCTCGAGCGGCTCGAGGAGATCAACCGCTGCACGCGGAGTCGGTACCGCGCGAGCCTCAAGGTGCTCAACGCCGCCGACTTCGGCGTGCCGCAGATCCGCGAAAGGGTCTTCGTGATCGCCTCGCGCGACGGAAGCGAGTTCGAGTTCCCGACCCCTACTCACGCGCAGCCACCTGAGATCGAAAGCCTCTTCGAGGAGCTTCGGCTTCCTCCCTACCGAACTGCCTGGGACGCAGTGGCCGACGTCGTTCCAGAGCCACACGAAGATCTCGAGGTGCGCGGCAAATGGGCCCGCCTGCTCCCCTCAATCCCCGAGGGGCAGAACTACCTCTGGCACACCGACCGCGGTGGCGGCATGCCGCTCTTCGGCTGGCGGCGGCGCTACTGGACGTTCCTACTGAAGCTCGCGAAACGACGGCCCTCGTGGACCATCCAGGCCCAGCCAGGCCCGGCCGTCGGTCCCTTCCACTGGAAGAATCGCCGGCTCAGCACCCGCGAGCTCTGCCGGCTCCAGACGTTTCCTGACAACGTCGCCGTGGCCGGTGGGCGAACATCCATTCAGCGCCAGCTCGGGAACGCCGTCCCCTCGCTTCTCGCGGAGGTTCTCGCGCGAGGGATCCGCACCCAACTCCTTGCCCTTCCGCGCGCCAGAGGACCGCTCAAGCTCCTTCCGCCTGATTGCTCGCCGGCTCCAGCCGAGGAGCCACGGCGGCCTGTGCCGCCAGAGTTCCGCCGCCTCGCTGGCATTCACGCTCCGCATCCAGGCACCGGGAAAGGGAACAGCGCCCGACTTTGGCCTCAACCTGAGGCCTGATCAGCCCAAGGGCAGAGACGGGCTAAAGCGCAACGCTCGCAGCGCGGACGTGCACGGCAGACAGCTCGGCCGTGCGCGATCATCGTCACGTGGAGCGAGTGGCGCAGCGCCGGAGGGATCGCGCTTTCCAACTTCTCGCTCCGCCCGCCGTCGGGGTGCTTACCACCTCGCACCCATCCGAGGCGCGTCGCGATCCTCCAAACGTGCCGTCGACCGGGAGGACCTCCCGGTAGAGCGCGTACATCAGCACGCACCGTGCCGAGTACGTCGGCACGGCCCTCGCGACATACGTTCGTGAGAGCCAGCCCGGTGGGGTGCGCGTGGATCCTGAACGCTGCATCGTCATCGACATCTTTTCCAGGCAGGTCTACGTCGCGCCTCGGGCATCTGCCCGTCGGATGGACGATCTAGAGGCGGCGTGCGAGGAGATCGCTCGCGGTTGGCTGGCTGCCTAGCCAGACTTGGGAAGGTCCGGGTGGCGGCGGTAAGAGTGCCGCCGCCACTACTCCTTGTCGCCGCCGTGCCAACCTCATGCACCGCGAATCGGGCAAGCCGCCGCCAACGATCACCAGGGGCGCCCTCCGCCCGCGCATCTACGCCGCCGTGCGGCGGATCCCGCCGGGCAAGGTTGCGACCTACGGCCAGGTCGCGGCGTTCGCCGGCTTCGCCCGTCACGCCCGGCAGGTGGGCTACGCGCTCAACGACCTGCCCAGCGGCAGCGAGGTGCCGTGGCATCGCGTCGTTAACGCGCGCGGCGAGGTGAGCCCGCGCGCGACGCCAGGCTGGGAAGAGGTGCAGAAGGACCTGCTCGAGCAGGAGGAAGTGTACTTCGGCCCGCACGACCGCATCGACCTCGCGCGCTACGGCTGGAAGCCGCGCGCGACGCGCGGTGTTTGACTGCGTCGGTCAGTCACTTAAGATTCGCAGCGCCATGTACATCGCTTACACCCCCGAGGAAGAGGCGCTGCGCGACGAGCTGCGCGCCTATTTCGCAGAGATCATGACCGCCGAGGTCGAAGCCGAGGTCGCGGGCGGCAACACCGGCGGGCCGCACTGCCTTGCGGCCGTCAAGAAGATGGGCCGCGACGGCTGGCTCGGCATCGGCTGGCCGAAGGAGTACGGCGGCCAGGGCCGCAGCCTGGTCGACCAGTTCATCTTCTACGACGAGTCCTGGCGCGCACTCGCACCGATCCCCGCGCTCACCATCAACGCAATCGCGCAGACCATCATGGCGTTCGGCACCGAGGAGCAGAAGCAGTTCTTCCTGCCGCGCATCCTGCGCGGCGAGCTGCACTTCTCGGTCGGCTACACCGAGCCGCAGTCCGGCACCGATCTGGCGTCTCTGCAGACGCGCGCGGTGCGCGACGGCGACGACTGGGTGATCAACGGCCAGAAGATCTACACCAGCCTCGCCGCCTACGCGGACTACGTCTGGCTCGCCGCACGCACCGATCCCGACGCGCCCAAGCACAAGGGCATCTCGATCTTCGCCGTGCCGACGACCACGCCGGGCTTCTCGCACTCGATCATCCACACGCTGGTCGAGTCGGGTACGACCAACACGTTCTACGACAACATCCGCGTGCCGGCGTCCGCGCTGATCGGCGAGGTCAACAAGGGCTGGAAGCTGATCACCAACCAGCTCAACTACGAGCGCGTCGCGATCGCGCCGCCGGGCATGGTCGACGGCGTCTATCGCGATACCGTCCAGTGGGCGAAGGAGACCAAGCTCGCCGATGGCCGCCGCGTCATCGATCAGCCCTGGGTGCGTACCAACCTCGCCCGCGTGCACGCGCGTCTCGAGTTCCTGAAGCTCAGCAACTGGAAGGCCGTCACCAGCAAGGAGATGAACCCGGCGACGTCGAGCGCGACCAAGGTGTTCGGCACCGAGTTCTTCTGCGAGGCGTACCGGCTGCTCATGGAAGTGTTCGGCCAGGCCGGCGCGCTGCGCAACGGCGCTCCGGGCTGCCCGCTGCAGGGCCGGCTCGAACGCGCGTATCAGGGAACCCTCTTCTTGACCTTCGGCGGCGGCGTCAACGAGGTGCAGCGCGACCTGATCGCGCTGTTCGGCCTCGGCATGCCGCGCGTCCCCCGACACTGATTCCACGAGGGGACCCGTCTCCTCGCCCCAGCAGGCAAAGCCCGCCGGGGCCCCACTCCTCTGACTCGCTGCACTCGGCCGCGCTGCGCGCGGATGCTAGGAGACATCGCCCATGGACCTCGAGCTCGACGAAAACCAACGTGCGATCGCCGACCTGGCGCTGCAGATCCTGCGCGAGTCGCTCACCCGCGAGCGGTTGCGCGCAATCGAGGCGACCCCCGAGCGCTTCGCCGCCGACGAGTGGCAGAAGCTCGCCACGGCCGGGCTGCTCGGCGTGCCGCTCAAGGAGGACGTGGGCGGCGGCGGCTTTGGGCTGGTGGAGGCATGCCTCGTCCTCGAGCAGGTCGGCCGCACGGTGGCGCCCCTGCCCTACCTCTCGACCGTCGTCGTCGGCGCCATGGCAATCGACGCCTTCGGCACGCCCGAGCAGCGCACGAAGCTGCTGCCGCGCGTGATCGACGGCTCGCTGATCCTCGCGACCGCGCTCGGCGAGGACGGCAACGAGCTCACCGCGACGCTGCCGGCGACCACCGCGACGCGCGACGGCGCCGGCTACCGCCTCGACGGCGGGAAGCACCTCGTATCCGCGGCGCACGTCGCGGGCCTGCTGCTGGTCCCGGCGCGCACCGGGCCCGACGCCTGCGCGGTGTTCCTGGTCGATCCGCGCGCCGCCGGCGTCACGCTGGAAATGACCGAGACCAGCGCCCGCGAGCCGCTGTCGCACGTCCGTCTCGCTGGAGTACGGATCGGCGCCGACGACGTGCTCGGTGATCCGCGCGGCGGCATGGACGTCGTCGGGGCGATGACCCGCTGGGCGACCGCGGGCCTGTGCGCCACGCAAGCGGGTGTGTGCGCGGAGGCGCTGCGCCTGACCGCGGCACACGTCTCCGAGCGCGAGCAGTTCGGCCAGAAGATCGCGACCTTCCAGGCGGTCGCACAGCGCGCCGCCGACGCCTTCATCGACACCGACGCGGTGACCCTCACCGCGCGTCAAGCAGCGTGGCTGCTCGGCGACGGCCGCGACGCCGGCGAGGCGCTCGACACCGCGAAGTTCTGGGCCGCCGAGGGCGGTTTCCGGGTCGCGCACGCGGCCCAGCACCTGCACGGCGGCATCGGCGTCGACACCGAGTACCCGCTGTTCCGCTACTTCCGCTGGACGCGCCAGCTCGAGCTCACGCTCGGCGGCGCCGCGGTGCACCTTGCGGCGCTCGGCGACAAGATCGCAGGCTGAGTGACCTCGGCCGCTGACGTCGTTACCGACGTCGTCCGTGAAGCCGAGGCGCTGCTGCGTCGCGTACCGGCCTTCCCGGGCTAGCTCCGGTCGCACCCGGAGCGTCGACGCATGTCACCACATCCCAGGATGTGGTAGCGGGAACGTCGTGCGAGCCGGCATCGACGTCCTCGACCTCGCGCACTACGCGCGCATGGGACCACCCCACGAGCTGTTCGCGCAGCTGCGCGCGGAGGCGCCGGTGTACCGCCACGCGGAGAAGGACGGGCCCGGCTTCTGGGCAATCACGCGCTACGACGACGTGGTCGCGGTGTCGCGCGACAGCGCGACCTACTCGTCGTTCCAGGGCGGCACGATGGTGCCCGATTCGAAGCCCGAGCAGCTCTTCGTCGTCCGCCAGATGATGCTCAACATGGACCCGCCGCAGCACACCAAGCTGCGCGCGCTGGTCAACAAGGGCTTCACACCGCGCATGGTGACGCGCCTGCACCAGCGCATCGGCGAGCTGGCGCATGAGATCGTCGACCGCGTCGCCCGCCAGGGCGAGTGCGACTTCGTCACCGACGTCGCCGGCGAGCTGCCGTCGTACGTGATCGCCGAGCTGATGGGCATCCCGCTCGAGGACGGCCGCGAGCTCTATCGCTTGACCGAGCGCATGCACACCGCGGCGCCGACGCCGGACGGCATGGCGGACGGCGCCCGGGCGATCTTCGAGATGATGTCGTACTCGAACGGCATCCGCAGCGAGAAGCGCACACGACCTGCCGACGACATCGCGACTACCCTGCTGGCGGCCGAGGTCGACGGCGAGAAGCTGACCGACCTCGAGTTCGACATGTTCTTCATGCTGCTGATCAACGCCGGCGGCGATACGACGCGCAATCTGGTCGCGGGCGGCATGCTCGAGCTGATCCATCACCCCGAGGAGCGCCGCAAGCTCGCGGCGGACCCCTCGCTGCTGCCGGGCGCGATCGAGGAGATGCTGCGCTGGGTGACGCCGGTCATCCACTTCCGGCGCACGGCGACCCGCGACACCGAGCTGCATGGCGAGAGGATCGCGGCCGGCGACAAGGTCGTGGTGTTCTACTCGTCGGCGAATCGCGACGAGGCGGCGTTCGCGGAGGCCGGCCGCTTCGACGTCACGCGCAGTCCGAACGAGCACGTCGCCTTCGGCGGTGGCGGCGTGCACTTCTGCCTCGGCGCGAATCTCGCACGGGTCGAGATCCGCGCGCTGTTCGCGGAGGTGCTCGCCCGGCTGCCCGACCTCGAACTCGCCGGGCCGGTCGATCGCCTGCACTCGAACTTCATCAACGGTCCGCGGCGCATGCCGGTGCGCTTCACGGCGCGCTGATCAGCGGGGCACGGGGTAGCCCGATGCCACGACAGCCCGCGGACGACGGCGGGGAGCAGCTCGACCTCTTCGGCGGCACGAGCGCCGCGACGCCGCCGCGTACGCGGGATGCCGCTGCAGCGCGGGCGGGCGCGGCGGTCGAATCGCGGGTACCGGACGCCGGGCACGTCGCGCTCGCGCACCGGCTGCCGCCGGGGCTGCGCATCGGCACCTCGTCCTGGTCGTTTCCGGGCTGGAGCGGCATCGTCTACGACGGCACGCCCTCGCCGGCGCGGCTCGCGCGCAGCGGCCTGCAGGCGTACGCGCGGCACCCGCTGCTGCGCACCGTCGGCCTCGACCGCAACTACTACGCCCCGCTGACGGTCGACGACTACGCGGCCTACGCGGCACAGGTGCCCGTGGGCTTCCGCTTCCTCGTCAAGGCACCCGAGGTGCTGACGATGGTGCGCTACCCGCCGCACGAACGCTACGGCGTGCGGCGCGGCACGCAGAACGAGACCTTCTTCGACGCCGCCGGGGCGGAGGAGATGCTAATCGGCCCCGTCTGCGAGGGCCTCGGCGACACGCTCGGCGTGATCCTCTTCCAGCTCCCACCGCAGCCCGCGTGGGCCGTCGGCGGCCGGCAGCGCTTCGCGGAGCGCTTGCAACGCTTCCTCGACGCGCTGCCGGTCGGACCCGTCTACGCGGTCGAGCTGCGGACGGCAGCGTTGCTCGGCGCGGACTACGCGCAGGCGCTCGCGAGCGTCGGCGCTGCGCACTGCTGCAACGTTCACCCGACGATGCCGGACGTCGAGCTGCAGGCGGCGACCGTCGACCCCGCGGCAGCACCGGCGCTGGTGGTGCGCTGGATGCTCGGCGGCGACCAGCGCTACGAGGCCGCCCGCGAGCGCTACCGCCCGTTCGACGCGCTGGTCGACGACGACCCGGCCGCGCGCGGCCAGCCGAGCTACTGCGTGATCAACATGCCGACCGCGAGCCAGGCGTCCTGCTCGCGCTGCTGCGAGGCCGCGAGCTCCGCTTCGCCCAGGCCGATCCGGTTGACCTCGTGCAGGTATGCGGCCGCCGTGCGGTGCTCGAACTCCTCGGCGAGATGCCAGCGCCGGAGCTGCATCGGGATCGAGCCGTGGTCGCCGCACTGCGCCGCGATGTCGCCGTCCACCCAGGCGCGGGCCATCGCCGCTACGGTTTCCGGGCGTGTCCGTCGGGCGCGAGCCCGGGCGGCAGAAGTCCCGCGGGCGCGGATTGCAGAACCGCCCGCTCGAACGCGCGCTCCGCATCGCGGCGGCCGATCGTCGCGGAGTCGCTCTCCGCCACGACCACCCCGTCGTACGCGACCCAGCGTGCACCCTCTGGCGCTCGCAGCCAGCAACCACGGTAGCCGATCGACGCGCGCTGCGACGGCCAGCGCTCGATCGACGGCAGTCGCTCGCCGAGCGCACGCAGCGCACGCGCGCTGGTCGCGTCGACCGACCACGTCGGGTCCGGCCGGCCCGCGTAGAGCCGTGCGCCTGCCGTCCACCCTTCGTCCGCCACCGGCGTCCCACTAACCGATCTTGACGTGTCCATGCAGCACCGTCAGGAAACCGACGAAGCGCGTGTAGGGACCACGGTCCGCGGTGCGCGGGTCGGTGATCGGAACGTTCGCGTTGTCGAGCTGCGTGATCGGGTCGGGGCCGGGCTTGTGCGTCCAGTTGCCGCTGCGCTGCTTGCGGTACCAGTGGAAGTCCCAGTCGCTGACGCACAGCGCGACCAGGTGTCCCTTGCGCGGACACTTGTTGCGCAGGGGCGCGTCGAGCAGAGCGTCGGCCAGCGCCGCCGCGCGCACGTTCGCGGGACTGATCGACGCGTACATCGCGCCGTTCGCCCGCCCCGGCTGCGCGTAGGAGTCGCTACGGTAGTTGACGGCGTAGTTGTAGCAGTTGTTGCCGGCCTGGATCGGACCGCCGTCGTTCCACCACTCCGGCTCCCAGAGCGGAGCGCACGCGCAGCTCTCGTTTGCCGCCGCGGCGCGCGCGCGAGCCGTGGCGCGGAAGCCCTCCGCTTGCCGGACGCGTGCCGTCTCGGCCGCCAGGTGATCGAAGAAGCGTGCCTCGAGGCCCGCCGCGCGAAACGGCCCGGACGGGCTGCAGACGAGATCCTCGAGGTCGGGGGCGCTCGCGACCCGTAGGCGCGTTCGTTCCGCGGCGCGCGGCGCGCGCTTGCGGGTGCGCGCGGCCGGAGCCGCGTGCTCGTCGATCGGTTCGACGAGCAGCCCGCGGTAGCCGAGCGCCGGGCCCGCCGGCAGCGCGGACGTCGTCGCCGCACGGCCACGGCCGGCGGTACCGGCGAGGCGCTCGAGCAGCTCGCGCTCCTCGAGTCCGGTCACGACGACGGACGGGTTCGGCCGTCCGCTGAAGAGGTCGATGGTGATCCGCAGAGCCATGCTTTCCCCCTTGTCCGCGACGGTTGCGACCATACTCCAGACGCGTGGCGGGCCGAAGTCGTGCCGTGCGCGGGAATCACGGCGCACCCCAGACGAGCTGTGGCACGTAGAAACCGTGCCGCGTCTGCAGCGCCTGCACCGCGGCGTCGAGGCCACCGCCCCAGGTGTTCACGTTGTACGAGACCACGTAGCCGCCGGGCGCGGCGAACTCGGGATGCGCCTTCGGCGCGTACGCCGCGTAGACCGGTGCGCACGCCGGATCGGCCTCGCCCCACGCGGGCTCTTCACCCGCTCCTTTCGGTTCGGGGCAGCGACCGCGTGTGGCACGCCACACGGCCGGGATCTCGTAGACCGTGCCGTGGTCCTGCCAGGGGCCGAGCAGATTGGACGCGGTGTAGAGGCGGATCTCGTACAGCAGGGCCGGGATCTGGAACGTGTACCAGCCGACCCCGTCGGCAAAGTCGATCGTCCCCTCCGAGGTACCGGGCAGTCCTTCGATCTCGTGCAGCCGGTCTGGGTCGAGGGCACTGCTCCAGACCGGCGGCGCGCCCGTCGCACCGCGCTGCAGGTACTGGAGCGCGGGCTGCCAGGCGGGGTCCGCGACCTCGCGCGTGTCGAGGCGCGCCAGCACGGTGCGCGCCTCGAGGCCGACGCCTTGCGAGCCGAACACGTAGACGAAGTCGCCGATCGAGACCAGGGCACTGGTCCAGCTCAGCAGCGCCCGGCCGTCGCCGCCCGCCCGGAAACCGGTGATCGGCTGCACGTCGTAGAGCCAGGCGTCGGGCGGAGCGTCTGGGTTGCTCACGCGCACGAGCAGGTTGCCGACCGGCAGCAAGCCGCTCTCCGGCGTGTGACGGTTCGCGACCACCAGCAGGATCGTGCCCGCACGAACACCGGCGAGCGGCCACAGGAAGCCTTCGCCGGGTGCGCTGAAGATCGGCGCCGGGGCACCGGCCTGGTCCGTACGCCAGTACTTGACGACCGGCGAGAGGAAGCCGTCGGCGCTGCGGATCATGGTGCCGGCGGAGTTCGCGATCATGCCGGCATCGGGCCCCGTCACCGAGCGCTGGCAGTAGGACAGCGGCACGGCACAACGATCGCTCACCGTGCCGAGCAGGGTGTCGCCGAAGATCCATACCCAGCGGTCGTCGGCGAGGCGGATCGAGCTCGCGACGTCGCCGCCGAGCCAGCTCGGACCGGACTCGCTCGGGTAGGGGTCGAGCAGCCGCTGCAGCGACGGGTCCGCAGCGAGCCGCGCGGCGGCGGCGCCGCCGACCGCAGCCGGGGCGGGGATCGGCTCGGCCGTCCGGCGCGAGGCGGTCGCCCCGCAGCCGCAGAGCACGAGCAGCGGCAGCGCGAGGAAGAAGGTGCCTGCGCGCACATCCGCTGACCGGGCCGTGGCACGACGAAGCATCGTGGGGTCTTCCCCCGCGACGCATCCGGGCGCAACCACCGGTCGCTTCTTCACCGCCGATCCCCGATAAGAAACCACGGTGGCGCATTCGTATCCGGCAGAGCTCGCGGACTTCGTCCGCGCCAACTGGCACGACACGAGCGACCTCGCGCGCGAGTATTGCAAGGCGGTGGACGAGGACGACGCCCTGCCCGAGCCCGCCGTCCTCAGCAGGATGCTGTCGATCTGCTACCAGGCGAGCCTGCTCCGCGAGGAGGAGCGCCCGGTGCGCTTCCGCGTGATCCTGCGCTCGCCCGACGGCTTTCCCCCGCCCGGCGGACCGCCGTACGGCCTGCACCGCCTGCTGTTCGCCGAGCCGCGCCCGTTCACACCGGACGAGCTGCGGCGGCTCGCGCCCGCGGTCGATTTCTATCGCGGCCTGCTCGGCGCCGACATCGGTCCCGACGGCAAGCCATTCGTCTGGGGCATCGTCACCTCCGGGCCGCGCTGGGTGCAGGCGCTGCACGGCGGGCGGCAGAGCTTCCAGCGCCTGCCCGCGAACCTGGTCGTGCGCGTCACCAGCCCGGGCCGGGTCGCCGCCTGCAAGGGGCTCTTGACGCTGGCGACATTGATCGGCGGGCGCATCGTTCAGCCCTCGCTCGACATCTTCGACTCGGAGTGGCTGCCCGCGTTCTTCACCGACGTACGCGACGAGCTGATGGAGCTGCACCGCATCGCGCGCGCGAACGCGCGCTCGGTGTGGGCCGACCTCGATCCCAACGTGGTGCACGCGATCGCGCTGCACGCCGTGCGCCGCATCGTCGGCATGATCCGCAACAGCCATCACGGCGGCACGCTCATCGTCCTGCCGCCCGAGGGCACCGACTCGCTGGCCGCGCTCGACGGCCGGATCTTCCTCAAGTACACGTTCGCCGCCGACGAGCCGCGGCGCCGCTTCCGCACCCTGGTCCTGGCGCTGATGAACTCGATCGCCTCGTCACACCGCGGGCACGACGGCGAGCCGCCCGGCGCCGTCGGCTGGGAGCACTACGCGTCGATCAGCGACGGCGGCATTGCGCAGCTCGACGAGGCGCTGATCGAGCTCGCGCACCTGATCGCGGGGCTCGCGGCGAGCGACGGTGCGGTCGTGCTCGACAAGCGCATCGAGGTGCTCGGCTTCGGCGCCGAGATCGGCGGCGATCTGCCGGTGGTGCGTACCGTCGCGCGCGCGCTCGACGCCGAAGGCCACGAGAAGGTGCTCGAGTCGGTCGAGAGCGTCGGCCAGCGCCACCGCTCGGCGTACCGGCTGTGCAGCTTCGTCCACGATGCGGTCGCGATCGTGGTCTCGCAGGACGGCACGGTGCGCTTCGTCAAGTGGCACGACGGCGTGGTCACCTACTGGGACAACGTCGCCACAAGCGTCCTGGATGTTTAAGTGATCGACGACGTCAGCGGCAGATGACGTTTGCCTCGATTGCGGCGCAGCTTGGGCTCGTTGCCGGGGGGGCCGCGAAGTGGGCCGTTGCGCACTCGCCGGCGACGCCGAAGCCGATCGACAGATCGTGCGCGCCGAGCCCCGGCAGCGCCGGCGCGTTCTCGAGGCGCACCGTGAACAGGAGCTTGCCGTCCTGCAGCAGCGAGCGATCGGCGACGTCGATGCGGCGTACACCGCCGTGCTGCCCCGATCCGCTGTAGCGCCAGCGCGTGCCACCCGGATTGACCGTCCAGCCAGCGCCGCCCGGAACGACGACGTCGAGCACGCCCGCGATCACCACGCGCAGGCCGTTCTGGTGCGGCGCGATCGCCGACCACGGCTTCGCAATCGTCGCCTTGCCGTCGATCATGACGAGCCTCTTGGCCGACTTGACGCGCAGCCGCGGCTTGTCGATCGCCGGTCCGTCACAGGCGTCGCCAGCGACCGGCGTTGGCCCGGGCGTAGCGGTGGGGACCGGCGTCGGCATGGGGGGCGCGGTCTCCTTCCACTCCTGGAGCAGGGCGCGCAGCGCTTCGGGTGCGTTGGTCGGCTCGCCGGCCCCCGTCTGGCTGAGCTTGTTGATGCCGTGGCAGCTCGAGCAGACGCGGATCTCGCCCGCCTGGAAGCTCAGCCAGTTGCGCTCGCGCACCACGCCCTCGCCGTCCGGACCGGTGAGCTGCCAGGTGAGCGCGCGGCGCGCGGGCACCAGCGCCGCCACCGAGCCGTCGGCAGCGACCTCGACCGCGCCGTCGGGCGCGCCGGGCGCCTGCGAGGTTCCCGGGTGGTGCATCGCCCGCGCCAGCAGGCGGCGGCCCGGGCTCGGCTGGCTCGGGTTGCCGTAGCCACGCACCGCGTCGGCCTGGAAGATCTGCAGGTGCGACACGTCGTAGACCGTGCCGCTCTTGCCGATCGCGCTGGTGCCACCCGGAACTCTGAGATTGAACGGCTGCTGGCGGTCGGCCCGGTCGCGCTGCGTCACGTTGCGCGTGACGATCAGCGCGAGCGCGTTGTCACGCAGGAAGCTCCTGAAGGTCGCGACGTCGACGCCCTCCTGCGCGAACACCTCGGCCTCGATCGCCGGCAGCACCGCAGCACGCGGCGTGGGAATCGTCCGCGCCGCGACCTCGACCGGGTCGAGCTCCCAGAGCGGACCGTTGTACGAGGCGAGGACGTCGGGCGTCCACCAGCTCAGGTTCTTCTGGATGCCGGCCGTCAAGCTTGCGGACGGCGCCCAGAACCCGCCCTGCTGGGTCAGCTTCTTCAGGCGGTACTGATACGACCAGCTCGGCGCCGGCGTGCTGCCGGTGTTGGTCAGGTCGCCCGTCGCCGCCGTGTGCACCGCGACCAGGCTGCCGTCGGACAGCGGCAGCGCGTTGCGGAAGTATCCCGTCTCCTGCGGCACCTGCGCGCTCGCGCTGGTCTCCGTGACCGCCGTCAAGACCATGTCGTCTGCGTTGATCGACGGCGCGCCGGTCAAGCGCAGCAGGACGCCGCCAGAGCCGGTGCCGAACTCGCCGGAGTAGGTCGCCAGGAAGTCGCCGGGATGCGTGGGATCCTCGCGCAGATGGAAGAGACCTGCCGATCCGCCGAGCATGAGCTGGTTCGCGTGCAGGTGCGCCGGGACGTAGTAGCTCAGGTTACCGTCGGCGATGAAGCTGCCGTCGGTGTAGCTGCCGCCGAGCTCGTGGCGGCCGACGTGGTTCAACGTCTCCTCGGCGGTGCCGTCCTCGTTCATCTCCCAGGGGAAGAAGTGGTTGAAGCGGTGCGGCGCGAGCGCCGGGGAGTAGGCAGGATCGCTGCTGGTGCGCGGCTCCGGGAAGACCTCCGCTCCGGCCAGGCTGGTCGAGGTCGCGGCATCGGCCGCCTCGCTCGCCCAGATGAAGGCCTTGTAGGTCGCGGCCGTGCCGGGCGCGTCGCCCTGCTGGTCACGCTGCAGGTGATCCCACTTGGTGAAGATCACGCGGCCGAAGCTGTCGAGCGAGAGCGAGAAGGCACCGCTCGGCGAGTGCTCGAGCAGGGTCACGGTGCCGGTGGCCTCGTCGAGCGCATAGATCCCGACCACCGTCGGCGACGACTCGTACTCGTCGCGCACCGGGTAGTGGTGCGTCGCTCCGCTCGGCGGACGGTCGGACGTGAACAGGATGCGGCCGTCGGTCGCATAGATCGGGGAGACGTTGTTGAAGCCCACGGGCTGGCCCTCGACCAGGCGGATGCTCGTCGTCTCGCCCTGCCCGAGACCGCTCACCTCGTAGATCTGCCAGCGGTACTGCTTGATCTGGTAGCGCTGCGTCGGCGCGCCGACGACCATCGCGAACAGCGCCTTGTCGCCGCTCCAGTGCACGCATGGCTCGCGCACGGCGATCGCATTCGCACCCTGCATGCCGCTGCTGCCGAAGCCGGCTTCCGCGGTCAGGAAGCGCAGCGTGCCGTCGCCATAGCGGATGACCAGATCGCCGCCGCGCGGCGCCTGCTCGAGCCCCGCGACGTGGTTGCCGAAGGTGCTGGTCAGCGACGCGAAGCCACCGACCGGCACCTGGGTGACGAACAGGATCGGATTCGCCGTCGGTGGTCCGCCCTGTGCCGCAACGCGGCCCACCAGCAGAAGCGAAAGCAGAAGCGCGCTGATCGTGATCTTCCCTCGCATCGACAGCTCCCTCGTGATCCGTGACGAGCGACAACGATGATTCGCTCGTCGACCGGTGCTCGCGTCGGTTCCAAGAACCGGGCCACGACCCCGCGCGGTGGGCAGCGAAAACCGCTATGACGGATGCACGAGAGAGGAGCGTGTCATGAGCCACCGTTTCGCCGCCTGGTCGACGATCGCCTCGGGCGCGGCCTGGTGCATGATCGTGGCGTCCGCGGCGCTCGCGGCGGGCGGCCAGCAGAGCCCGTTCGCGTACTGCGCCGCCGTCGGAACCAGCGACGCGCCCGAGGCACCCTACAGCGGCCCGGCTGTGCCCGAGGCGGTCGCACGCGGCCTGCAGAAGGCGTTCGGCGTCGCCGCAGCGGAGCCGCTCGCACCCTTCGAGCGCGGCACGTCCTGGCGCTGCATGGAGGGCGCCGTGTACGCCTGCAACGTGGGCGCGAACCTGCCGTGCCGGGAGAAGCCGGACGCCGACCCGGAGCCGACCACCGGCATGCAGTCGTACTGTGCAGAGAATCCGGGTGCCGACTTCATCCCCATGTACGTGACCGGCCACGGCACGATCTACGACTGGTCGTGCGATGGACCGGCGCCCAGGCGCGGCAAGCGCACGTCCGAGCTCGACGCGCGCGGTTTCATCGCCTCGATCTGGTACCGGATCGAGCCGCCACACGCGGCACCGTGAGCGCGCGCAGTGGCGCCGTGTCGCGTCGCATCCGGCGACGCCGGGGTGCGCTCCTGCTGCTGTGCCTAGCCACCACTGGGGCCGGCTGCGCCGCGACCCGCCCGACGCAGCTCAACGACGTGTGCGCGATCTTCTCCGAGAAGCCCGACTGGTACGAGGAGGCGCACGACGCATACGTCAAGTGGGGCGTACCGATCCCGCTGCAGCTCGCGGTGATCCACCAGGAGTCGCACTTCGAGTCCGACGTGCGGCCACCGCGCACGACGTTCCTGTGGGTGTTCCCCGGCCCGCGACCGTCGAGCGCGTACGGCTACGGCCAGGTGCTCGATGCGACCTGGGACGAGTACCAGGAGACCAGCGGCGGCATGTTCGCCGATCGCGACGACTTCGGCGACGTCGTCGACTTCATCGGCTGGTACGGCGCGGCCGGCGAGCGCCGCTACGGCATCCCGAAGACCGATCCCTACGCGTTCTACCTCGCCTACCACGAGGGCCACACCGGCTACCTGCGCGGCACCTACCGCAAGAAGCGCGAGCTGCAGGCGATCGCGGCCGAGGTGGCGCGACGCACGCAGCGCTATGCCCGCCAGCTCGGCGACTGCGAGATCTCGTTGAGCTCCGCCGGCGGCGCTTCCGCGCACCTCGGCTGATCACGGACGCTCAGGGCGACAAAGCGAGCGGGTCCTGGCGATAGAACAGCTTCAGCTCGTCGTAGAGCGCGGGGTGCTTCTTGCGCAGCGGGGCCGGGCGCTCGAAGAACGCCTCGGTCACGACCGCGAAGAACTCCGCCGCGTTGGTCGCGCCGTAGGCGTCGATGTCGGACGGACGTCCCCGCTCGGCAGCGCTCTGCAGCCCTTTGAACTCGTCGCCGAGAATGCGCGCCCACGCCACGTACTGGCTGCGATGCTCGAGGATCGGCGCCCCGTTGGAGGTCCCGTCCTCCTGATCGAGCTGGTGCGCGAACTCGTGCAGGACGACGTTGTGCCCATCGTTCGCGTCGCTCGCGCCGGTGCGGACCGCATCCCAGGCGAGCACCACGATGTCATCGACCCAGGACTCGCCGAGCCGCCCCGACGGCTCCTCGCTGACGATGCCACCGGGCAGGCGCTGCGCCGACCGCGCGACGTAAGCGTGTGGATAGACGAGGATCGAGACCAGGCGCGGGTAGTAGTGCGGCTCGCGGTGCAGCAGGAGCAGGCAGGCCTGCGCCGCGATCGTGACGCGAATCTCGTCGTCGATCTGAAGGCCGCCACAGCCCTCGAACTTCTTCTCGTCGAGGAAGACCTGCATGTGGCCGAGCAGCTCGGCCTGGTCGTCCGCGCCGAGGCGACGGAACAGCGGGAAGCCGCGCTCGACGATGGCTCGCCACTGCGCCGGGAACGGCGTCTCGCGCAGCCGCCGCCGGCGCCGCTCACGCAGCCCGAACACATCGCTCCCTGCGTTGTCGGCACGTCATCGCCGGGCATGATTCCGTACCGGCTCCGGTCCGGCAAGCGCCGGCCGCGTCCTCGCACTGCGCGGCAGATGCCGATCCACGAAAATGAAAAAGCCCACCGACCCGATCGGGTGGTGGGCTGTCATTCCGTCCAGGAGCGCGTGCTACGCGGCGACTCTCGGCCAGAGGCCCGACCACCCCGGCGCACGGCAGTACGTCCTGGAAACCTTCGCCATGCGATCGGAAGTACGGTGCGCGGCGAGCCGAGTCGGGCAAGTTTCCTCGACGGCCGAGGAAAGTGCGCCGCTGACGTCCGGGACGTGTCGCGCGGAGCGCATCACTGCTGCGGAATCGCCGCGCTCAACACCAGCGCGTTGAAGAGGAGGACCCACTCCTCGTGCTCCGCGTAGCCGTTGATCTCTTCCTGGGTGCAGCGGAACGGCAGATCCGGGTTCTCCCAGATCTCGACCTGCTCGCCCGAGATGTAGACGTGACGTGAGTTGACCTGAGGTTCCATGATCGCTCCTCGACCCATTCGGATCTTTTCTTCAGTCTCAAGCCGCGGCGAAGCGCCCCGGCGGCAGGGCGCGCAGATCGAAGTGGGCGCCGCGCAGCTTGCCGTCGAGGCGGACGAGACCGGTGTTCACCATGTGAACGACGGTTGCGACGACCTCTGCCTCGGACTTCGCGTTCTCGGCGACTACGGTGACCAGATCCAGCATCGTGACTTGGGGTGCCATCGGGGTCTCCTTCTCGGCGTCCCCTCCGAGCAAGTCCGATGCCATCTGCCGCATTTGCTGGCAATGCCCCGAACCAGGCCCTACAGCACTGTTTTTCCTCGTGAACAGGCAATCGTAGAGCGTGCAGCCCGGACCTCGCGGTCTCGAATGAAGACTGCCGTCGACACCCGAGCTGACAAAGCGCCTACTTTTGGACACCGAGCCACGACGTCGAGCAGTGGCCTGCTCGACGCCATGGCCACTATCGCGCACACTCCCGACACATGTCCCTGGCACCCCACCGCCGCGGCTCGACGCGCGACCACCCGACACTGACCACGCGCCTGGTCGACGCTCTGCGCGCACTGGTGGGACCCGACGCGATCGTCGATCGCCCCGAGGCGCTGCTGGTGTACGAGTGCGACGGTTACACGCTCGAGCGCGGCGCACCCGAGCTGGTCGTCCTGCCGCGCTCGCCCGAGCAGGTGGCCGGGGTCGTGCGTCTGCTGGCGTCCGAAGGGATTCCCTTCGTGCCGCGCGGCGCGGGCACCGGACTGTCCGGCGGAACCCTGCCGATCGCCGCGCCCGTGATGGTGTGCACCAGCCGGCTGCAGGCGATCGAGTCGATCGACGTGCGCAACCGGCGGGTGGTCGCCCAGGCAGGCGTCGTCAACCTGTGGATCACCCGCCAGGTGCAGAGCGCCGGGCTGCTCTACGCCCCCGACCCGTCGAGCCAGACCGCGTGCACCATCGGCGGCAACGTCGCCGAGAACTCGGGCGGTCCGCACACCCTCAAGTACGGCGTCACCACGAACCACGTGCTCGGCGTCGAGCTGGTGCTGCCCAGCGGCGAGGTCGTGCAGCTCGGAGGAGCGGTCGAGGAAGGTCCGGGCTACGACCTGACCGGCATCGTGGTCGGCTCGGAGGGTACGTTCGGCATCGTCACGCGCGCAACCTTGCGCCTGACGCGCGCGCCCGAGGCCTATCGGACCTTCCTCGCCGTCTTCGAGTCGATCGACGCGGCGAGCGAAGCCGTCTCCGGCATCATCGGCGCGGGCATCGTGCCGGCAGCGCTCGAGATGATGGACGCGCTGATCCTGCAGGCGGTGGAGGCAGCCTTCCACGCCGGCCTGCCACTCGATGCCGGGGCCGTGCTGCTGGTCGAGCTCGACGGCCCCGCGGCCGGACTCGACACGCTCGCCGAGCGCGTGCGCGCGGTCTGCCTGCGGCACGGCGCGCGCGAGGTGCGCGTCGCGGCCGACGACGCCGAGCGTGCGCTGCTGTGGAAGGCGCGCAAGCGCGCCTTCGGCGCGGTCGGCCGGCTGGCGCCGAACTACTGCACGCAGGACGGCGTCGTGCCGCGCACGCGCTTGCCGGAGATCGTACGCGCGATCGCCGCGACGGCGCAGCGCCACCAGCTGCGCATCGGCAACGTGTTCCACGCCGGCGACGGCAACATCCACCCGATCATCCTGTTCGACGAGCGCGACCAGGACGAAGTGCGGCGCGTCCTCGAGGCCGGGCGCGAGATCCTCGAGGCCTGCGTCGCGCTCGGCGGCAGCGTGACCGGTGAGCACGGCATCGGCGTCGAGAAGATCGCGCAGATGCCGCTCCTGTTCTCGCCCGAGGACCTGCTCGCCATGACCCGCGTGCGCGCCGTCTTCGACCCCGACGGACGCGCCAATCCGCACAAGATCTTCCCCGACGCGAAGGTCTGCGTGGAGACCCGCGCGCCGCGGCGCCAGGCGGCGATGTGAGCGCCGCGGCCGAAGGCGCGGCGGGAGACGCCACGCACGACCTGGACGAGCGCGACGGAACGATCGCCGACGCCGTCGACGCCATCGTACCGGCCAGCGTCTGCCGGCCGGCCAACACCGGTGCCGTGCGCGAGATGGTACGCCGGACCACCGCGCAAGGCCTCGCCCTGGTCGCGAGCGGGCGTGGGCGTCACCTCGCGATCGGCGCGCCCCCTACGAAGCTCGACCTGCTGCTGCGCCTCGACCGCCTGGACGAGATTCTCGAGCACCACGCCGCGGACATGACCGTCAGCGTCGCGGCCGGCTGCACGCTCGCGGCGCTCGATCGCGTGCTCGCCGCCGCCGGGCAGTGGCTGCCGCTCGATCCGCCGGCGCCGGACGCGACCACCATCGGCGGGCTGATCGCCGCGAATCTCTCCGGGCCGCTGCGCGCTTCGCAGGGCACCGTACGCGACCTCCTGCTCGGATTGCGCTGGGTGTCACCGCAGGGCGAGCTGGTCTCGGCCGGGGGCCGCGTGGTCAAGAACGTCGCCGGCTACGATCTGCCCAAGGTCCACGTCGGCGCGCTGGGCACGCTCGGCGTGCTGGTGGAGGCGACGTTCAAGGTCCGTCCGCGGCCACCGTGCGAGCGCGCCCTGGTGCTCGCCTGCGACGACGCGCAGAGCGCCGTCGAGCTCGCGCTCGACGCGCGGGACGCCGTCGAGCCAGCGTGGCTGGAGGTCGCGTCGGCCGGGGTGCTCGCGGGAGTCGATGCGCCGTTCGCGGTGGTCGTGGGTTGGCTTGGCCTCGAGGAGGAGGTGGCGGATGCCGAGCGCCGCGTGCACAGCCTCGCCGAGGCGGGCCGTGCCGTCGTCGTCGCGACCCGCGACGACGCGGACGCCGGTGCGCTGCGCGAGCGTCTGGCCGCCTTCGCGCTCGAGCCGGCGGCTGCGGTGCTGCGCGTGGCGACTCTGCCCGATGCGGTCGGCTCGCTGCTGGTCGAGGCGACGCGTTTGGCTGGCGAGGCCGGCGAGACGCTGCGCTGTGTCGCGCATGCCGCGAACGGTGTCGCGCGCATCGCGGTGCGAGAGCCCCGCAGCGTCGCGGCTCTGGTGGCTGCGCTGCGGCCGCGGCTCGAGGCGGCGGGCGGCTCGCTGGTCGTCGAGCGCACGGCTGCCAGCGTCAAGCACGAGCTCGCGTCGCTCGGCGGCATGTTCGGCGACCCCGGTCCCGGCCGCACCCTGATGCGCCGCCTGAAGGACGCGTTCGACCCGCAGCACACCTTCGCCCCGGGCCGATTCGTGGCGGGGATCTGAGCATGCGCTTCGTCGAGACCGAGAAGCTGCTCTCGTGCGTGCATTGCGGGCTGTGCCTGTCGTCGTGTCCGACCTACGTCGAGCTCGGCACCGAAGCGGATTCACCGCGCGGCCGGATCCTGCTGATGCGCGCGCTCGAAGAGGGCCGGCTCGAGCCCACGCCCGAGGTGACGCGCCATCTCGACTCGTGTCTCGGCTGCCGCGCCTGCGAGACCGCGTGTCCGTCCGGCGTCCCGTACGGGGAGCTGATCGAGGCTGCACGGCCCTTCGTCGAGCAGCACCGGCCGGTGCTGCAGCGCTTCGCGCGCCGCGCGCTGGACGCCCTGCTCACCCGGCCGCGCGCACGCCGCCTCGCGCTCGCTCCGGTACGCGCCGTCGCGGGGGCGAGCTGGCTGCGGGCGCTCGCGCGCCGCTTCCCGGCGGCGTGGAGCGCCTATGCCGCCGCACTGCCACCGTCGCGGCTACGCACGCCGCTGCCGCCGGTGATCGAGCCCGAGGGAACGCCGCGCGGCACGGCACTGCTCTTGACGGGCTGCGTCGCCGACGACCTGTTCGCGCATACCAACGCCGCGATCGCGCGCCTGCTGGCACGCGCGGGGGTGCGCGTGCTGATCCCGCCCAGGCAGGGTTGCTGCGGGGCACTGTCGCTGCACCTGGGCCAGCGCAACCGCGCGCAGGATCTCGCCCGCGGCGTCGTCGCGCTCGCGGCGCGCACCCCGGCGGACTGGGTGGTCTCGACCGCCGCGGGCTGCGGCGCGCTGCTGCGTGAGTATGACCACGTGCTGGCGCACGATCCCGGTGCGGCGGAGATCACGCGACGCGCGCGCGATCCGCTGGCGCTGCTCGCCGAGCTCGGCCTGCCGGCCGCCCGTCATGCCCTGCCGCACACCGTCGCGATTCACGACCCCTGCCACCTCGCGCACGCCCAGGGCGTGCGCACGCAGGTGCGCGATCTGCTGCGCCAGATCCCGGCCCTGCGCCTGGTCGAGCTCGAGGAGTCGGACTTCTGCTGCGGCAGCGCCGGGACCTACAACCTGACCGAGCCCGCCATGGCGGCGCAACTCGTCGCGCGCAAGCTCGAGCACGTGGCGCGCAGCGGGGCCGAGATCCTGGCGGCGGCAAATCCCGGCTGCCTGCTGCAGATCCGCGCCGGAGCGATCGCGCGCGGGCTGCCGGTCCGGGTCGAGCACCCGGCGGACCTGCTCGCGGCCGCGCACGGCATCCTGATCTGACGCCGCGCCGGGGCTGGTTTCAGCCGGCGCGGGGCGGCAAGCTCCTGGCGATGACGGCACGACCCAGCAAAGCCCGTTCGGTGCTCGGTGTCCTCGCCTGGATCCTCGTCCTGACGGTCGCCTGGACGGCAAGCCCGGCCACCGCCGAATCGGTCGCCCTTCCCGCGGCCGAGCGGGCCGCGATCCGGCGCGTCATCGAAGGTCAGCTCGAGGCCTTCAAGCGGCACGACGCGAAGGCTGCCTTCGCCCATGCAGCACCGGCCATCCAGGCGCTGTTCGGCTCGCCGGAGAGCTTCATGTTGATGGTCCGCACCGAATACCCGCCCATCTACCAGCCGCGCAGCTTCACCTTCGGCGAGCTCGAGCTCGTCGGCGGCGAGTTCACCCAGAAGGTGACGGTGGTCGGCGAGGACGGCAGCGCGGTGTCCGCCTTCTACTTGATGTCGCGCCAGAAGGACGACAGCTGGCGCGTGCTCGGCTGCATCCTGGTCCCGGTCGCGAAAACGATCATCTGACAGCGCAACCCAGAGTCGGCCTCCGCGCGCGCAACGAAGGGCGCGTGCCCCCTCGTCAAACTAGCCGATCAACGTCGCTTGAACAGCTCGTCGAGCATCGGGCGCAGCGCCGCGGAAGCTGCGCTCTCCTCGCACGTGGGCACGGCGCGCAACAGCTCGACGTACGCCGCCGGCAGGCCGTGCTCGATCGCGCCCTCGATCACCAGCGTCATGTAGCGCGTCGACGGCTGCAACACGGGATCGCGCTGGTCCGAACTGAGCGAGAAGACGGACGCCGGAGCATCGGGCGCTGCGGCGAGCGGCTCGACGGCGAGCTCGACACGCCGATAGTTGTCGAAGGCGACCCCTTCGGTGAGCTCGACGTGTGCGTGGTCGTCGGCGGAGATCGCGAACGCGACACCGAGCACCTCCGCGGCCTCGTCCGGAACGATGTTCGCGACCGAGCTCTCCATGCCGAGCAGCCGCGGCTTGTCGAACAGCAGACGCCACCCCCTCGCCCGCACCGGGACGGCGCGCCGGAAGTCGATGCCGCGCCGCCCGCGCAGGGTCGCTGATTGCAGATTCGAGCCGTAGGCGAAGTACCAGATCACGGGCGTCAGCGATCGGGATGGATCGTGGGTAGAGCGGCGCGGATGCGCTCGGAGAAGTCCGGCGCGTCGCCGGCGGCCAGCGCGGCGTCGTTGATCCGCGAACGCCGGCGCAGCTCCTCGAACGGCAACGTCGCGTCCACCCAGCCGGCGTTGAACAGGTCGCCGTCGATGGTCGCCCGCGGCATCACCGCCACCTCCGGGCGCCACGGACGATCGTGCGACGGCTGGATGGTGATCCACCAGGCAAGCACGCCGAAGAACAGCACCACCAGGGCGCGCACCATGCGCGCTCGACGCGTCAACCAGAGGGCCCAGACGGCGAACGCCAGGAACGCGATGGCGAGCACCTGGCGCAGCACGGGCCACGGCAGATTCGAGTAGTGGATCGCCAGCGTCGCCCACAGCACCAGCAGCACGCGCAGGAGGAAGCCGAGCCCGGCGACGAGCCAGCCGATCGGTCGGAAGAGCCAGAAGCGCCGGGGCCGGTCGCGGCGCGGCGCGGCGAGCGTCATGGGCGACGGGGCGCGAGCAGGTTCTGGTCGATCTTTCCGTCCTTCGGCTCGAATCTCATCGTCTCCTCCACGGGCGGTGAGAGCCCCGTCCGGAGAGCGTAGATGCCATGAAGATGCCACCCCGCGCGAGCCGGGAACAGCGCGGCCGGAGCAGCCCGGCACGCTCCACCTGCACTTCGGCGACAAGGACGGCATCGCGCGCGCGGTCGCACTGGAGGCGCTCGCCGAGCTGCGCGCACGCCTGCACGACCATGCCGAGCGCGACCACGCGACGGTCGAGGCGCGTCACGCAAGAAGATCAGCGACACCCTGACGAAGCTGCGCTCGGCGGGCCAACCGCTCCCCGATGCGGTGCGGCCCATGGTCGAGGCCAAGGCGCGCGGACGGCGTCAGGATGCAGCACGGCCTCGCCGACCGCATGCCCTGGCGAGCGTGAGGGGCCATTCTCGGGCCGATACCCCTCGCATGAGGAATACCCGAGCGTTAAACGAAGCTCATGGCAAACGATAGCGGGGCCCATTCGCTCTTCGACTCCCTCCAGACCTTCGCCATCGGCGGTGACGGAACCGGACGGTTCTACTCGCTGCCGCAGCTCGAGAAAGCGGGCCTCGGCGCGATCTCGCGCCTGCCGGTGAGCATCCGCGTGGTGCTCGAGTCGGTGCTGCGCAACAGCGACGGCAAGAAGATCAGCGAGGCCGACGTGCGCGCTCTCGCCGGCTGGAAGCCGAACGCCGAGCGCACCGAGGAGATCCCGTTCATCGTCGCACGCATCCTGCTGCAGGACTTCACCGGCGTGCCGCTGCTGGTCGACCTCGCGGCCATGCGCTCGACGGTCGCCAAGCTCGGCAAGAACCCGAAGATCGTCGAGCCGCTGGTGCCGGTCGATCTGGTGGTCGATCACTCCGTCCAGGTCGACTTCGCGGGCATCGGCTCGGCGCTCGAGAAGAACATGGAGATGGAGTTCGAGCGCAACATGGCGCGCTACGAGTTCCTGAAGTGGGGCATGCAGGCCTTCGACACCTTCAAGGTCATCCCGCCCGGCATCGGCATCTGCCACCAGGTGAACCTCGAGTACCTCGCCAAGGGCGTGCTCGAGCGCGACGGTGTGTACCTGCCCGACTCGCTGGTCGGCACCGACTCGCACACCACGATGGTCAACGGGCTCGGTATCGTCGCCTGGGGCGTCGGCGGCATCGAGGCCGAGGCGGGTATGCTCGGCCAGCCGGTGTACTTCCTGACGCCCGACGTCGTCGGCGTCAACCTGACCGGCTCGCTGCGCGCCGGCGTCACCGCGACGGACCTCGTGCTGCGCATCACCGAGATGCTCCGTCAAGCCAAGGTGGTCGGCAAGTTCGTCGAGTACCACGGCGAAGGTGCGGCGACCTTGTCGGTGCCCGACCGCGCGACCATCGCCAACATGTCGCCCGAGTACGGTGCGACCATGGGCTTCTTCCCGGTCGACGAGCAGACCTGCGCGTACTTGACAGCGACCGGACGTAGCGAGAAGCAGGTCGACCTGGTGCGCGCCTACTTCAAGGCGCAGGGGATGTTCGGCATCCCGCGCAAGGGTGACTGCGATTACAGCCAGGTTCTCGAACTCGACCTCGCCACCGTCGTGCCCAGCGTGGCCGGCCCGAAGCGCCCGCAGGACCGTATCGAGCTGCCGGCGCTGAAGGACAAGTTCGCAAGCCTGCTCACCGCGCCGACCAGCGCCAACGGGTACGGCCGCAGCGACGCCAGCGGACGCCACTGCTCGGTCACGATGACCACGCGCACGGAGCGCGGCCCCGTGTCCGGCGGCGGCGCCCAGGCGCCCGAGACCGCCCCGGACGGCGACGACGGCGTGATCAGCGACAAGAACACCAGCCTCGAGACCGAGCTCGAGATGATGAACAACCGTCCGACCCCTGACCGCGTCGACGAGCTGCAGGCGGTGCGCAGCCCGGCGATGGTCGAGATCTGCGACGGCGATGTGGTGATCGCCGCGATCACGTCGTGCACCAACACCTCGAATCCCAGCGTCATGCTCGCCGCCGGGCTGCTGGCGAAGAAGGCAGTCGAGCGCGGGCTGCAGGTCAAGCCGTCGGTCAAGGCCTCGCTCGCGCCCGGCTCGCGCGTGGTCACCGAGTACCTTGCCAGGACCGATCTGCAGAAGGGTCTGGACCGGCTCGGCTTCAACCTGGTCGGCTACGGCTGTACGACCTGCATCGGCAACTCCGGCCCGCTCGATCCGGCCCTGGAGGACGCCGTCGTCAAGAACGACCTCGTGGTCGCCAGCGTGCTGAGCGGCAACCGCAACTTCGAGGCCCGCGTCCACCAGAGCGTCAAGGCCAACTTCCTGATGAGCCCGCCGCTGGTGGTCGCGTTCGCGCTCGCCGGCCGCGTGGACATCGATCTGTCGAAGGAGCCGCTCGGCAAGGGCCGCGACGGCACCGACGTCTACCTGCGCGACATCTGGCCGAGCGCCGACGAGATCCGCGACTGCCTCTACGCCGCGACCGATCCCGCGACCTACCGCAAGCTCTACTCGGACTTCGAATCGCAGAACCCGCTCTGGGAGCGCATCCCGAGCACGCCCGGCGTCGTCTACGAGTGGGACCGCTCCTCGACCTATATCCAGGAGCCGCCCTTCTTCACCGACTTCGGCCTCGAGCCCGGCCGCTTCGCGGACGTGCGCGGCGCGCGTCCGCTGGCGATCTTCGGCGACTCGGTCACGACCGACCACATCAGCCCGGCGGGTGCCATCAAGAAGACCTCGCCGGCCGGTATCTATCTGCAGGGCAACGGCGTAGATGTCGCCGACTTCAACAGCTACGGCTCGCGCCGCGGCAACGATCGCGTGATGACGCGCGGCACCTTCGCCAACGTGCGCATCAAGAACCTGATGGTGCCCGGCGTCGAGGGTGGCGTGACCATCCACCGCCCGGGCGGCGAGCAGCTCAGCATCTACGACGCCGCCATCAAGTATCAGGCCGACGAGGTCCCGCTGATCATCTTCGCCGGCCAGGAATACGGCACCGGCAGCTCGCGCGACTGGGCCGCCAAGGGCACGCGCCTGCTGGGCGTCAAGGTCGTGGTTGCCGAGAGCTTCGAGCGCATCCACCGCAGCAACCTGGTCGGCATGGGCGTGCTGCCCTGTCAGTTCAAGGACGGCGCCAGCGTCGCGACGCTCGGCCTCGACGGCACCGAAACCTTCGACGTGACCGGTCTCGAGACGCCGGGCTTCAAGCCGCGTCAGGACGTCACGTTGACCATCCATCGCGCCAGCGGCACCAGTGAGCAGGTGAGCGTGACCGTGCGCATCGATACACCGATCGAGATCGAGTACTACCAGCACGGTGGCATCCTGCAGTACGTGCTGCGCCAGCTGGTGGCCGCGGCGTAGCGTCCGACCCGGGTCGCTGCGGTAGCCCGGTGGCTGCTCCCGCAGCGACCCGCCTGCTCGCGATCGCCGGTGGCGACGAGCCCGCGCTCGCGCACGCCAAGCTCGACGCTCTGCGCTGCTTCGTCCTGCTCTACGGCGCGGCACGAAGCTGGCTCTGGCTCGCGTTCAACCGGGATCTCGATCCGGCGGCGCTCGCGGCGTCGGCCGTCGCGCTGACGCTCTGCGCCGGGCTCACCACCTGGCCGCGGGCTGCCACCTGGGCGCCACGGCTCGCGCTGCCGGTCCTGGTCGTGCAGCTCGCCTGGACCTTTCCGCTCACCAACAACCACTTCTTCCTCGAGCTGGTGTGCGTCGGCCTGCTGGCGCTGGTCGGTCCGGATCGCGTCGGCGAGCGCGTCGCGCTGGACGCGCTCTGCTGGGTGACCGCTCTCGTGCTGCTGCACGGCGGCCTGTCGAAGGTCCTGTACGGTCTCTACTTCCGCGGCGAGTTCCTCGCGTTCATGGTCGGCCGCACCGAGCGCTTCGCCGACGTCTTCCGCTGGCTGCTGCCGGTGGACGACGTCGCACGGCTCGCCGGCTACGATCCGCTGCGCGCCGGCGACGGCCCGTTCCGGGTCGCGTCGCTGCCCTTCGTGCTCGCCGCGAATCTCGTCTACCTGCTCGAGATAACGCTCGCGGTCCTGCTGCTGCCGCGCCGCACGCGAACGATCGCCGCCGCCTGCGCCCTGGTGCTGGTGCTGGTGATCCAGCTCGGGGCACGCGAGCTCGGCTTCGCGATCCTGTTCGGCAACCTGCTGCTGGCGTTCCTGCCGCGCAGCGCACCTCGCCTGCTCCTGCCTGTCCTTGCGCTGCTGTTCGCGTGGGAGATCGCTGCCGCCTTCGGCTGGCTGCCGGGCCGCGACTGGGTCATGGCGACCAATCCGTGACGGCAGTGCAGCGCAGGAAGGCGCAGCGGAAGGCCGCTGGCGCGGTCGTGCCGGGTGCGGACGGTGCCGCGTGGCAGGTGCGCGTCGCGGCGGCGATCGTCGTGCTGGTCGCACTGTGGCCGCTCTGCCACCGCGTCCTGATCGCGCTGAGCGACGCGAACCCGTGGAAGCTCGGCGGGTTCGCGATGTACTCGGCGCCGGCGCCGCCGCTGCTGGTCACCGTCTACGGCCTGCGTCAGGGCAAGCTCGAAGCCGTCGACGCGCGGACGCTGCCCGCGGACGCGCGCGCCGCGTTGCAGCGCTTCGAGGTCGAGCGCCACGCGCTCGGCCGGCTGCGCCGGCCCGACGACGTCGCGCGCCGCATCCTCGACGCCGCACCGGAGCTGAGCCAGCTCTCGGTCGTGGTGCAGCGCATGCGCCTCCATCCGGGGAGCGCGCAGATGCAGGCGCAGCGGATGCAGTACTCGTATGATCGCAACGGCCCGCGCGAGGTGCGTCAGATGCGCACGTCGACGACGACGCCGTAGTGGTCGCTCGGGAACACCCCGTCGCTCGCCTCGTTCAGCGCCACGCGCGCCGACTCGATGACGCCGCGTCCGACCGCGTCGGGTGAGCCGACCAGCACGTAGTCGATGCGCCGGCTGGGCTCGAACGAGAGCGCGGCGAAGCGGTTGCCGTTGTCCCAGGTGTGCCCGGGTCCACCGTCGCCGGCGAGACGCCAGGCGTCCTGCAGGTAGGTGCTGCGGCCGGCAAGCGATTGCAGGCCGCAGAGGTAGCGGATCTCCGCCGCGTCGGGCTCGGCGTTCAGGTCACCGCTGACGATCGGCGGCAGGTCGGCAGCACTCGCCCACTGCCGCACGTGAGCCGCCAGCGCGATCGCCTGGCGCTCGCGCACGTGGCCGTGGTCGAGCTTCCAGTTGAAGTGCGTGGTGAGGAACGCGAGCCGGCCCGACGGCGTGGTGAGATGTGCCGCCAGAACGCTCCGGCGCTCGCCGGTCTCGACACCGGGCAGCGTGTGCAGCGCGCTGCGCTCGATCGGAAAGCGGCTCGCGATCAGGTTGCCGAAAGCGTCGCCCTCGTCCTCACACTGCAGATTGTTGCCGGCCTCGCTCCAGCGGAAGGCGGCGCCGAACACGGTCTCGTAGCCGAGGCCGCTGGTGATCTCGGCGCCCATGTCGAAACCGTCGCGCCGGACGATGATCTCCTGCAGCCCGATCACGTCGGGTGCGAGCGCGTCGATTCCCCGGCGGATCAGCGCGACCCGCTCGGCGTAGGGCGGCGAGACGTTCCAGCAGTTCAGCGTCAGGATGCGGAGCCGCGCCACGCCGGCTGTCTATCGCCCGGGATCGGGTGCGTCCACCCTTGACGCAGACGAGCGCGAAGCGCATGGCTCGAAGCAGACGTGCGGCATTTCGCCCACGTGTTCTGTGCCCGCCGGGCGCGACCAGCCCCGGCGAGGAGGAGAGATCATGCATCCAGGTTGGCTGTACCTGTGGAAGCTCCGTCACCACGGAGGCGAGGGCGCAGCGTTCGTCGGCTGCGGTGAGGATCCGGGTCACGCGAGCCGCGACGAGGACCGCTGGCGGGAGCGCTCCGAGCGTGGCCATCGACGCCATCACTTTGGGCACGACGACGGCGGCGATTTCGGCAACGCGCTCGGCGTCCGCCGGCCGCTGCGCTTTCTCGCCCACAAGCTCCATCTCGACGATGCGCAGGTGAGCGAGCTCGCCCGCATCCTCGACCAGCTCAAGACCGAGCGCGCGCAAGCCGAGGTCGATCGGCGGCGTAGCCTGGGCACGTTCGCCGATGCGCTCGGCGACGAGACCTTCGATCGCGAGCGCGCGTTCGCCAGCGCCGATCTGCGGGTGCAGAGCGCGACCCGGCTGCGCGACGCGGTGGTCGTGGCACTCGATCGCCTGCACGCGCTGCTCGAGCCGGAGCAGCGTGCCCGGCTCGCGTACCTCATCCGTACCGGGGCTCTGCAGATCTGATCCAGTGGCGCGGGCGCGCGTTGCAAAGCGCGCGCCCGCGCCGGCGTTCATCCCAGCGACAGGTCGAGACCGGGCCGACGTTTATCCCAGCGACAGGTCGAGACCGCGCACCTTGGCGAGACGCTGCGTGACGTCCGGCCAGTTGACAACCTTCCAGAACGCTTCCACCCACTTCGCCTTCTCGTTGCGGTACTGCGCGTAGTAGGCGTGCTCCCACATGTCGATCACCAGCAGCGGCACGGTGCCGTTGCCGATGTTGCCCTGGTGATCGTAGACCTGCTCGACAACCAGGCGCTTCGCGAGCGGCTCCCAGGCGAGCGTCCCCCAGCCCGAGCCCTGCGCGCTCAGGCACGCCTCGCTGAGCTGCCCCTTCATGCCGGCGAACGAGCCGAAGTGCTCCTTGATCGCCGCGGCGAGCTCACCGTCGGGCTCACCACCGCCCTTCGGGCTCATGTTGCGCCACAGCAGCGAGTGCAGGACGTGACCCGAGATGTGGAACGCGAGGCTCTTCTCGAGCTGGTTCAGCGTGGCAAAGTCGGCCTTCTCGCGCGCCTGGGCGAGCTTCTCGAGCGTCGTGTTGGCGCCGGTGACGTAGGCCGCGTGATGCTTGTCGTGGTGTAGCTCGACCTGCTCGGCCGAGTAGTGCGGCTCCAGGGCCGCGTGGTCGTAGGGCAGCTCTGGGAGGCTGTACTTGGTCATCGCTCCTCCTGGCGCGCCGCATCCGGCGCTGCGTTCGAATCGTGATTGGCGGTTGCACCCTTCACGATACGAGCGTCATCCCGTCAGGCAAGACGGGGACTCCAGAAGGTCAGGCGGGGTGCGCGACCAGGGCACCCCCGCAGGGTCGTATCAGGCGGCGAACATCCCGAAGATGAACGCACCGCCGAGCAGCGCTGCGCGACCGACGAGAGAGCCGGTGCCGCGCGTCCAGCGACGTGCGAAGATCGACCAGGTCCGGGTAGCCTTGCGCATGAGCCTTGTCTCCATCGCCGCACACCTCCACCGCCCAATCCGGCTCGGTCGCGACCACCAGTCTCGCTGAGCAAATCCCGGACCATCAGCAAGGGCCCGACCCTGCTGCCCTTTTCCCCGACCCGGCGGTGAAAGGCAAGGGCCGCGCGTTGAAATTCTGACACTGACGGCAGCTTCTCGACGGCTGCGGTCCGGCGCTTTAGAGAACGCGCTGGGCGCCGTCGGCGGTGCGGCAAACGCGGACCCGAGGCTGCTTGCCGTAAGCCTCTCCATAGCTCTCTTGCAGCGCCCTCCCGAGCGCGTCGACCGCGTCGGGACGGACGAGGGTGATCGTCGAGCCGCCGAAACCACCGCCCATCATCCGGCTGCCGTAGACGCCGTCGTGCGCCATGGCGGTCGCGACCAGCAGGTCGAGCTCCGGGCAGCTCACCTCGTAGTCGTCGCGCAGGCTCACGTGTGACGCGTGCAGCAGCACCCCGACGTGCTGCATCGCGCCGGCCTCGAGAGCGGCGACGGCCTGCGCGACGCGGAGGTTCTCGCCGACGACGTGCCGGCAGCGGCGGTAGACCTCCTCGGAGAGCTCGGCCTGGTGGCACTCGAGGTCCTGCGGCGTCACGTCGCGCAGTGCCCGGATCTCCGGACGCCGCCATCCGAGAATTCGTACCGCTTGCTCGCACGCGGCGCGCCGCTCGTTGTAGGCGCCGGCCGCGAGCGCGTGCTCGACCATGCTGTCGCACACCACGATCGCCGCGTCGCCCGGCAACTCGACGTAGCGCAGCGCGAGCGAGCGGCAGTCGAGGTAGAGCGCTTGTCCGGCACGGCCGTGGCACGACGCGAACTGATCCATGATGCCGCAGCGCGCGCCGACGAAGCGGTTCTCGGCGACCTGGCAGACGCGCGCCACCTCGAGCGGTTCGGGCGTGGCTCCGGAGAGATCGAGCAGCGCCCAGGCGACGGCGACCTCGAGCGCCGCGGACGAGCTCAGGCCAGCGCCGATCGGCACCTCGCTCGCGAGCACGAGGTCGGCACCGAGCAGCCGATGTCCGGCACGCTCGAGCTCGATCGCGACACCACGCGGATAGTCGCTCCAGTCGCTGGCGGCGCGCGCCGGCGGGTCGTCGAGCGACAGCTCGGTGGTCCGGTCGAGATCGGCCGCGTAGACGTGAACGACACGGTCGCTGCGCGGCGCCGCCGCGATCCAAGCCGACAGGTCGATCGCCGCCGGCAGGACGAAGCCGTCGTTGTAGTCGGTGTGCTCGCCGATCAGGTTGATGCGCCCGGGCGCGCGGTAGATTCGCGCCGGGTCGCCGAAGCGCTGCCGGAAGCACTCGACCAGCCGCGGCGGAGGCCCCACGTCCATGGCAGCGACGCTCAGTCGACCTCGAGGATGAGCTCGATCTCGACCGCGATGTCGAACGGCAGCTCCGCCATGCCGACCGCGGAGCGCGTGTGCCGTCCGGCGTCGCCGAAGACCGCGACCAAGACGTCGGAGCAGCCGTCGATCACCTCGGGGGTGCGGTTGAAGCCGGCCGCGCAGTTGACCATGCCGAGGACCTTCACCACCTGGCGTACCCGGTCGAGCGTGCCGAGCGCGTCGCGCACCGTGGCGAGGATGGCGAGCGCCGTGAGCCGGGCCGCCTCCTTTCCTTCCTCGATCCCGATCGCGCCACCGACCTTGCCGCGCACGACGCCGCGCGCGCTGGTCGGGCCGTGCCCACCGACGAACAGCAGGTCGCCGGTGCGCTTGCAGGAGAGATAGTTCGCGACCGGCTTGCTGACCGGCGGCAGCTCGATGCCGAGCTTGGCGAGACGCTCCTCGTGACCACGCGACATGGGTTGCCTCCTCACGTGTGGAAGGTGCAGCTCACCATGCCGCGCGCGGCCGGACAAGCTCGCGCCGCCGCCGTCCGCTGCTAGCCTGCGTTCATGTCGACTGCCGGCGACTTCCAGCCAGGCGCCTCGTGCAGCGACGCGTCGGGGGTGGTGGTGGCGGTGCCCGGCTGCCCGTGGCGGATCGTCTCGCTGGTCCCGAGCGTCACCGAGACGCTGTTCGCGCTCGGTCTCGGGGGGCGGGTCGTCGGCGTGACCGAGTGGTGCATCCACCCACGCGACCTTCCAGCGAGCGTCGTGCGCGTGCGCGGCACCAAGAACCCGGATTGCGACGCGATCGTACGCCTCGCGCCCGACCTCGTGCTGGCGAACCACGAGGAGAACCGCGAGATCGACGTGCGGCGTCTGCGCGAGCGCGGGCTGACCGTCTGGGTCGACTATCCGCGGACGGTCGCCGAAGCGCTCGACCACGTGCGTGGATTGGCCCGCATCGGTGCGGCGCCAGCAACCCTGGACGCGATCACGTCACCGATCGAGGCCGCGCTGGCGCGGCGTGCCGGGCGAGCGGCACACGCACCCGTACGCGGCTTCATCGCAGTCTGGAAGGATCCGTGGATGACCCTGTCACGCGACACCTATGCGCACGACCTGCTCGCCTGCGCCGGGATCGCGAACGTCTTCGCCGATGCGCTGGAGCGCTACCCGCGCGTGACGCTGGAAGAGATCGCGGCGCGCGATCCCGAGCTGATCCTGCTGCCCGACGAGCCCTATCGCTTCGGGGAAGAGGATGCGCGCGCGCTCCGCGACGGCGCGCTCGCGGCCACCAGCGCGGTGCGCGACGGCCGCGTGCACGTGATGGATGGCACGCTGCCGTTCTGGCACGGACCACGGATCGCGCGTGCGCTGGAGGCGCTCGCCTCCCTCAGCCGGCGCTGACGCTCACCTTGATCGCACCGGAAGCCTTGTCGGCCGCAGCGCGGAACGCGTCGTCGATCCGGTCGAGCGCGAAGCGGTGCGTGATCATCGCGCGCCGCATCGCCTCGCCCTCGCGGGCGAGGATGTCGAGCGCGATCTCGTAGTCGGCGCGGTCGCGCTCGCGCGCGTAGCCGACCGAGCCGAGAAGACGCACCTCGCGCATCACCAGCAGCCCGGCGCTGATCGGCGTGGGCTTCAGGAAGACGCCGAGGATCGCGACGCTGCCGCCGCGGCGAACCAGCGCGAGCGCCTGCTCGAGCGTACCCGGCAGCGCGCTGCCACCGCCGGCGGACTCGCCCACGGTCTCGACCACGACGTCGATCGGGCTCGTCCGTGCGTAGTCCTTCAGGCCGGCTGCGTCCGCGGGATCGAAGACGTGCGTCGCACCGAGCGCCGTCGCGGCCGCGCGTTGCTGCGGCCGCTTCGCGGTCACCGCGATCTCGCCCGCACCGCCGGCGCGCGCGGCAGTGACCGCCGTCAAGCCGATCGTCCCGGCACCGAGCACCAGCACGCGCTGCCCCATCTGCAGGCCGGCCAGCCGGAGACCGTGGATCGACACCGCCAGCGGCTCGGTCAGCGCCGCCACCTCGTCATCGACCGCCTGCGGGATCGCAAAGAGATGCTGCGGTACCTGCAGCATGTAGTCGGCAAAGCCGCCGCCCACCGTACCGCCGATCATCTTCAGCCGGCGGCAACGCTGCGTCTGCCCGGTCCGGCAGACGCTGCACAGGCCACAGCTCCACAGGCCCTCGACCGCGACCCGATCACCTGCCTTCAGCTTGGCCACCCCGGCGCCGACGTCTGCGACCTCGGCGCTGATCTCGTGCCCAGGGCATACCGAGGGCGCGGGGTAGAGGCCGTGGTACCAGTGCAGGTCCGAGCCGCAGATCCCGCAGCGGCGCACGCGCAGCAGGACCTGTCCCGCCTCCGGCCGCGGCACCGGCCGCTCCTCGATCTCCATCCTGCCCGCACCGCGCGCGATCGCCGATCGCATCATCTCTGCCATCGGCCAACTGTCGTTCGGGAGCGGAACGCCGTCAAGCGCGGGCGAGACGGCCGGCCCCGTTCCGGTCCCTCCCCGCTCAACGCACCGGCGAGGCACTCGCGGACAGCAGCGCGCGCAGCAAGGTTCGGGACTGCACGTAGATCCCCGGGGCACCGCTCTCGCGGGGGCCGGCGACGTTGAGGACCGTCACCAGGTTCTCAACGAGCCACTCCAAGACCTCGTCGACGCGCGCGACGTCCGGCGGTACGACGAGGAAGGGCCGCTCGAGCTCCTGCGCTGCGTGCACGGTGTAGGCCGTGCCGCCGCTCGGCGCGCCGAGTGCGATGATCAACGTCGCGTCGGAGTCGCGCACGTTCCACAGCGTGCGCCGCGAGTAGCGCGCGCTGCGCGTCTCGCGCAGCGGGTAGCGCTCGGCGATCGGGCCGTCCTCGGCGAGCCGGCCCTTCGGACACCAGCCGCCGCAGGGAATGCCGAGCTCGAGAGCGACGTCGAGCGCAGCGCGGTCGACGCCCGTCTGTCCGCCCGAGACGACCTGCTCGAGCGCGAACGCGGCGCCGTACGGCGAGGTGCTCAACGCTCGGTCGACAGGATCGCCGTCGCCGACGCCGACAGGATGCCGCCGGTGCCGTGGCACATCGCGGTCGTGGCACCCTTCACCTGGCGCTCGCCACATTCGCCGCGCAGCTGGTGCACCGCCTCGACCAGCAGGAACATGCCGTACATGCCGGTGTGGGTGTAGGAGAGCCCACCGCCGTTGGTGTTCATCGGGAAGCTGCCGCCCGGCGCCGTCTTGCCGTCCGCGACGAACGCGCCGCCCTCGCCCGGCTTGCAGAAGCCGAGCGCTTCGAGGCCGAGGATCGGCACGATGGTGAACGCGTCGTAGATCATCGTCAGGTCGATCTCGGAGTGCTTGACGCCGGACATCGCCCAGGCGCGCTCGCCCGCCATGATGCCTGCGTCCCAGACGTGGAAGCGCGGCATCTGGCTGATGATCGAGTGGCAGGTCGCCTCGCCGGTGCCGAGGACGTAGACCGGCTTCTTCGCGCAGTCCTTCGCCCGCTCCGCGGACGTCACGACCAGCGCGCCGCCGCCGTCGGTGACCAGACAGCAGTCGAGCAGGTTGAACGGCCAGGCGATCGGCTTCGAGGCGAGCACGTCCGCGACCGTGATCGGGTCGCGCATCATGGCGCGCGGGTTGAGCGTCGCCCACTGGCGCGTCGCGACCGCGACCCGGGCGAGTTGCTCGCGCGTGGTGCCGTACTCGTGCATGTGCCGCACCGCCGCGAGCGCGTAGCGTGTCGCCGGGCCGCCGATGCCGAACGGCATCTCGTACTGGCCCGGCGGCGTGTCGGGCGCGAAGCGGTCGCCGCTGCCCATGCCCGAGCGCGAGTAGCCGCTTTCGCCGTGCGTGATCAGCACGACTTCCGCCACACCGGCATTGATGATGCCGAGCGCGTGCTGCAGGTGGGCAATGAACGAGCAGCCGCCCATCTGCGTGTTGTCGATGTAGCGCGGCCGGATGCCGAGGTACTCGGGGACGTCGTTCGCGGTCTGCCGTCCGGTGGACAGCACCGCGTCGACGTCCTTGGGCGTGAGACCGGCGTCGGCGAGCGCGTTGCGCGCACCTTCCGCGTGCAGCGCGAGCGCGGTCTTGCCGGGCAGCTTGCCCACCTGGTCGGATTCGGCGGCGCCGACGATCGCGATCGTACCGCGCTGTGCGTGGAGCTTCTCGAGTGCCATGGGATCGTTCCTCGTACGCGGTGCGGCTCAGGCGGCGGGGCGGAAGCGCGGCAGCGTGACCTCGGCAGTCACGTCCGCGTACTCGATCACGACCGGCATGTCGCAGCGGATCTTGGCCGGGTCGGCGTCGACGCCGATCAGGTTGGTCATCATGCGTGGTCCCTCGTCGAGCTCGACGACAGCGAGCACGTAGGGGGCTGGCAGCGGCGGATACTTGAGCGGGCGGTAGACGATCGAGAAGGTCAGCAGCTTGCCGCGACCGCTCGCGGTGAACCACCCGACGTTGGCCGACAGGCACCCGGGACAGACGTCGCGCGGATAGAAGTACGCAGTGCTGCAGTCCTTGCAGCGCTGGATCTGCAGGCGGTGCTCCTTCAGCCCATCCCAGAATGGCTTCGCCTCCGGGGTCGGGTTGGGTAACGGCGCCTTGTACTCGTCGGCCATCGGAGCTCTCCTCGGTGAGTCGGGACTGGAACGCCCGTCTCGATAGCGGTCCGGCGCGCGCGCGCAAACCACGTATTGAACTCGCGGCAGATCGATTGCTAGGGGTTCGGGGTGATGCCAACCGCGCTGACCGAAGGCGTCCGGGTGACCGTCGAGTCGACCTACCTGGAAGAGCACTCCGCGCCCGAGGAGAACCGCTTCGCGTTCGCCTATTTCGTGACCATCGCGAACGAGAGCGCGCCGCGCGTGCAGCTCCGCCGCCGGCACTGGATCATCACCGACGGCAACGGCAAGGTCGAGCAGGTCGAGGGACCGGGTATCGTCGGCGAGCAGCCGGTGCTCGATCCCGGCGACACGCACCGCTACACCAGCGGTGCGGTGATCACGACCCCGGTCGGCACGATGGAAGGCACCTACGAGATGCACGACGGCGAGGGCGGGGTCTTCAAGGCCGACATCCCGCGCTTCAGTCTGCGCATGCCGGGCGTCGTCCAGTAGCCCGCGCAGCGATCTCGCGCGCCAGCACCGCGACCGGGACACCGGCGCGATGGCGGGCCAGCAGCTCGCCGCAGACGACGACGGAGTCGGCCCGGGCGCGAGCCTGGCGAACGTCGGTCTCCAGGCGCAGCGCCAGGACGAGCGCCGCGAAGCTCGCCGGCGGACGGGCCGCGCGCTGCTGCGCCTCGAGGTCGGCGAGATCCGAACGGCAGCGCTGCGCCTGGAGGTCGACGATCCGCGGCACCAACTCCGGCGCGCAGCGCTGCGCGACCAGGAGACGCAGCGCCAGCTCGTCGCGCGCACGTCCGGTCGCGGGCGTGGTGACCAGCAGCCACGCGGACAGCACGCGCCGCCCTTCCGGCGTCAGCGTATGGACCTTCCGTCGCGGCCGCTTGCCGACGCGCACGCACGCGATGGCCACCAGGCCTTCGCGCGCGTGCGCCGTGAGGACACGGTAGACCTCGCCGAAGCTCGGATCACAGAGATCGCCGAATTGCTCCGCGAGCGCCGATTGGATCGCGTAGCCGTGCAACGGCTGCTCGGCCAGAAGCCCGAGGGTCGCGAAGCGGATCGACATGGGGGCGGGGACTCTAGGCGGCCGCCGCGACCGCTGTCAACCTAGAATCCAATGGAGACAATCCATCGATCCGGGTACTGGCTCGCGCATTCGTTGTGGCGCGAATACTCGCCCGTGCACTTACGCGGCGCACCCGGCCCCTGCTCTACAGGCGTCGCGCCGACCGCACGTCGCGGCGCGCTCTGGGAAGGGAGGGGATGATGGTCCTACGCAATCGCCTGAACCGGATCCTGCACGATCGCGGACTCGCCGAAGGCGAGGTCGCGATGGTCGCGCGGCTCGACCAGGGACACCTGAACCGCATCAAGAACGGCCGCGTGAAGCCGACCCTGGTCACCGCGCTGCGCATCGCCAACGCGCTCGGAACGTCGGTGAACCAGCTGTTCTACCTCGAGGGTATGGAAGCTCCGCTCCGCGAGCACCCGGCGCCGCCCGCAGCGGACGTGCCGGCACGCGGACGGCCCGGGCCGGAGCGGGCTCTGCTCGAGCGCGGCCGCGGCGAGGCCCGCGACTCGTCGCGCGGCTGAGGGGGCCGACCCGAGACTCGGACACCCGCGCGCGCAGCGCGCGGCCGAGCGCGAGCGAGCCGGGGTGAGGAAGCTTTGCGCGGCTTTGCCGCGTGAAGGAGCGGGGCAGTGCCCCGCTCGGCGACCACCAGAAGGTTGACTGGACCCATCGCGAACCCTGCCGTACGCTTCCGGCATCGTCGGTGCCCCCGGGGAGGGTGCGGGCGATCCGAAGCCATGCGCAAGATTGCCATCTTTTCAGCCTTCGCCGTGTTGGTGCTCTCGGTGTGGGTCGGCGGCCACATCTACATGGTGCAGCGTCTCGTCCGGGATCCCGGTCTCCCCGGCGGCTTTGCCTGGCTCGCCACCGCCGTGATCGCCGTTCTCGGCACGCTCGTCGTGCTGGCGCCGCTGGCCGAGCGCTACCTGCCGCCCCGGCGGGCACGTCTGGTCGTGCTGCCCGCGTCGGTGTGGATCGGGTTCGCATTCTTCCTCGCGGTCAGCCTGGGTGCGTCCGAGCTGTTGTTCGGGCTGCTCGGCGCCGCGGCGACGGGAACGCGAGATCCGCAGTCGGCCGCGGCAGCCCGCGCTGCCCTGGTCACCCTGGCGGCGCTGACGGCGGGCGGAATGGCGCTGGTCGGTGGGCTGCGACCGCCCCGCTACGCGCGCACCGAGATCCACCTCGAGCGCTGGCCGCGCGCGCTCGACGGCTTCCGCATCGTGCAGATCAGCGACATCCACATCGGCGCACTTCTCGACCGTCGCTTCGCGCGCGAAGTGACCGAGCGCGTGAACGCGCTGGCGCCCGATCTGATCGTCGTCACCGGCGACCTCGTCGACGGCACCGTCAAGCATCTCGCCGAGGAGGTCGCGCCGTTCCGCGATCTGCGCGCAACGCACGGCACCTTCTTCGTCACCGGCAACCACGACTACTACTCGGGCGCCGATCCGTGGCTCGAGGCGGTACGCGGGCTCGGCATGCGCCCGTTGCGCAACGAGCGCGTCGAGATCCGGGTCGGGGACAGCGCGTTCGACCTGGCCGGCGTCGACGACCACCGCGGCTACCTGTTCGGCCCGGGGCACGGCGAGGACGTCGCGCGGGCCTTCGCCGGCCGCGACCCGGGCCGCGCGATCGTGCTGCTCGCGCACGACCCGTCGACCTTCAAGGCGGCGGCACCACTGGGCGTCGACCTGCAGCTCTCCGGACACACGCACGGCGGACAGATCTGGCCGTTCGGCTACCTGGTCCGGCTCGCGATCAAGTACGTCGCCGGGCACTACCGCGAGAACGAGGCGCAGCTTCTGGTCAGCCGCGGGACGGGCTTCTGGGGGCCGCCGATGCGGCTCGGCTCGCCGTCCGAGATCGGCGAGATCGTGCTGCGCGCTCCGCGCGCCGCGTCGAGCGGGGGCACGGATGGCTGAAGCATCGCCCGCGAGCCCGCCACGCCTGCGCGTCCCGGCACGCGAGCTGGTGATCCGCTTCGTGCGCAGCTCCGGTGCCGGCGGACAGAACGTCAACAAGGTCAGCACCAAGGCGGTCCTGCGCTGGCCGGTGCTCGCCTCGCGCGCGCTGCCGGCCGACGTGCGCGCGCGCTTCGCCGAACGCTTCGCGACCCGCATCACGCTCGACGGCGACCTCGTCCTGACCAGCGACCGGCATCGCGATCAGGGCCGCAACGTCGCCGATTGCCTGGGCAAGCTCGATGCGATGCTCGAATTGGTGGCGACGCCACCCAAGCCGCGCAAGCGGACGCGGCCCAAGCGCAGCGCCGTCGAGCGCCGGCTCGAGGACAAGCGCGCGCGGTCGAAGAAGAAACGGCTGCGCGGCGGGACCCGTGACGGCGAGTAGCGCGCGCAGCCGGTGTTTGCGATCGCGACGCCCCCACCGTCAAGGCCGACCAGGTGGGCGCGGTCGTCATCACGCCCGAACCGATCGGCGGCGACGGCTCGCTGCGCACGTGGAACTTCACCGGCGAGGCCGCTGGCTTCCCCGACGACCGACGCTTCGTCGTCGACCTCCTCGCCGACGCCGGTAGCCGCGCCTGCATCGACCGCAACCAGGTGCTCGTCATGGGCTTCGCGGTCGGTGGCGTGATGGCTTCCCTGGTGACGTGCGACGACGAGATCCCGGTCGCCGCGCTGGTCAGCGTTTCCGGCCCGTACGACCCCCCCCAGTGTGCCCGGACCCGACCTGTCCCGGTGCTCGCCTTCCACGGCACCGCCGATCCGCTGCTTCCGTTCGAGGGCGGCGCTGGTCCCAACGTCGGTCTGCTCGGCCTCGGGCCCAAGACCGTGGCGGGACTCGTCGGCATCGTGCCGTATCTCGTCGGAGCACCCAACGCGGCCCGGGCATGGTCGGCACGCAACGGCTGCACGGCCGAGCCCGAGGTCTCCGCGGTCGCGCCCACGGTCAGCCGCCAGGTCTGGAGCGGCTGTGACGCGGGCGGCGCAGTGGAGCTGTACGTGACCGAAGGGGCCGGTCACACCTGGCCGGGCAGCAACGGCATGGACGACTTGATCCCGCTCCTCGGGCCGACCACGGATGCGATCCAGGCAAACGACGTGATCTGGGACTTCTTCCGCGCCCACGCGCGCGCGCCGCGTTGACGCGACCGTCTCACGTCACCGGTTCGAGCGGATTCCCGTCCGCACCGAGCTGGTGCAGATACTCGGCGATGCCGTGGCCGGTCTTGCCGTCGTAGACGGCGGTCGCGACCCCGAGACACAGCAGGGTGTCGCGGCCGCCACGAAACCCCGGCAGCGGTGCCACGTGCTGGACGTCGCCCGCGATCTGGTGGCGTCGACCGCCGGTGTCGACCAGATCGAGCTGGAACGACTTCTGGATCGGTGAGCCGGGCGCGGTGACCGTCGCGAGCTCGATGCCGCGCACGTCGGTCGTGCGACCGTCGCGCATGATCCAGCCGTGCACGCGCCGCCCCTCGTCGAGCACGGTTTCGACCGCCGACAGCGCCAGGCCGTCGCCGAAGTCGAGCGCGAAGCGGCGCTGCAGCCGCGGCACCGCGGGGAGGCCCCACGTCTTGCCGCGTCCGCCATGCGCCTGGATCTCGTAGCGATCGCCCGAGACCCAGACCTCGCCCGTCCAGCGGCCCACCTGGTCGAAGCCGGCAACGCCCGCGCTTTCGGGCAGTGCAGGCGCGGCATCGAGTGCCGTGAACTCGAGCTCGACGATGAGCCGCTCGAAGCGGGACTTGAGCCAGGCCTCGCGTCGTCCCGCATCCCCGACCGAGCCGAGCGAGTGGCCGGGGCCGTCGTAGCTCACCCGCCAGCGTCGCAGCGGCTCCGTCATCGCGAAGCGCACGCCCTCGGCCTCGAGGAGTGCGGTGTTCCCGGTCTGCGCCGCGACGTGGCGCGCGGTGATGAAGCCGCCGTCGGGCAGGAAGAAGCTGAGCGCGACGTCCATCGCACCCTCGTTCGGCCGTACGTCGAGGCGTGCGACGCCGCCGAGACCCGACGGCACGTCGTAGAGCTCGAACCAGTACGACTCGCTCCACGACAGCCCGGGTCCGACGACGTGCGGCAGCTCGTCGCCAGCGCTCGCCTCGCTCACGACTGGTCCGGCTCCGGAAAGACGCGCAGGAAGGGCTGCACGTCGTGGCGCGCGAACACCCCCTCGAGCACGTACGGGTCGCGCGCTGCAAGCGCGCGCGCCTCCTCGAGGCTGGTGGCTTCGAGGACGATCAAGCTGCCGCGCGGCGTCTTGCCGTCGTCGGCGAAGAGGGGACCCGCGACCACGACCTTGCCGGCGCGCGACAGCGGGCGCAGGTGCTCCAGGTGTCGCGGACGCACCTCGGGCCGCCTGGTGAGCGCGTCGGGGCCGTCGTGACCGAAAATGACGAACAAGGGCATCCTACTTTCCTTTCGCTGGCGGCAGGACGTCGACCACCCGCACGCGATGACCTGTGAATTTTGCTGTCTCGTCCTCGAGAAAGGTGGCGCGAAATCGATCGCTGGTGCCCGGGGCGATCGGACCCGGCGCGAGCTTGGCGAGCTCCGTCCGCGCCTCCTCGCCGCGCAGATCGCCGAGCGCCTCGGCACGCGCGTTCCACGAGTCGAAGGCGGCGACCACCTTGCCCCCTTCGCCGAGCAGCTCGGTCCGGACCCGGATCGCAGCGAAGATCTGCGGCGACCCGTTGCTGATCGTGCCGACCACCTGGAAGAACTTCTCGCCGTAGCCGGACTCCCAGCGCGCGCCGTCCTCCTTGACCGAGATGCCCGCGGGAACGGCCGGCGCGGCGACGGCCGGCGCTTCTTCCGCCGCGGCCGCACGCGCCAAGGCGACCAGCAGAGCGACGGCGCCGAGACGGGCGGAACGGTTCACGGAGCGCGGCACGGACCAGATCAACATTCCTTCTCCTCGCATGGCCAGACCGCGACCGAGCGGCCGGCCGCTGCGGAGCGATAGCATGCGTCGGCGATCGCGACCGCGGCGAGGCCGTCCTGCGCCGTGATCGACGGCGCGACCGCACCGGTCGCGATGTGCGCGAACTCGCGCAGCACGGCCAGCACCGTGGGCTCGTCGGCGAGCGTCGCCAGCACGGTCTCGCGGCGATCCTCGATCAGGACCACGCGGCCGTGCACGTGGTCGGCGGCGAGCTGGGCGTGCTCACCGATCAGCCGCACCTCGCCGTAGCGGCTGCGCGTCGTGCGCGCGCCGGCGAGCGCGGCGAGCAGCGGCGGTCCGGGCTCGAGCCCCACGGTCATGGTCGCCGCGAAGCTATCCTCGGTCTGGCGCGTCGTCACGCGCGCGGTCGCACAGGAGACGCGCTCGACCTCGCCGCCCGACAGATGCCGCAAGAGGTCGAACATGTGCACGCCGGTGTGCAGGATGTTGCCCCCGCCCGAAAGACTCGGGTCGTCGAGCCAGCCGAGCCGGCTCGGCTCGAAGCTCTGCCCGAGCACCATCTGGTGCAGACGCCCCAGCGCGGGCGCATGCCGGCGCAGCTCGCGCACCACCGCGGCGTAGCGCAGCGTGTGCGCGACCTGGCACGGCACGCCGCTCGCCGCGAGCAGGTCGCGCTGGCGCACGCCCTCGCGCACGTCGATCGCGAACGGCTTCTCGAGCAGCAGCGCCTTTCTCTCGCGCGCCACCGCCGCGACGATGCGGGCGTGCTCTGCGGGCGGCACGACCGCGATCACGGCGCGCACGGCCGGGTCCGCGATCAGGTCCTCGGGATCGGCGTGGAAGGCGACCCCGAACTCGCCGGCCAGCGCACGTCCCTGCGCCGCGTCGCGGCGGCACACGGCCGCGAGGCGCAGACCGGGCACGTCGCCGCGCAGATGCGTCAAGTAACGTACGCCGTGCTTGCCGAGCCCGATCAGCCCGACCGGCAGCGCCGCCCCGGAGCCCGGCGCGCTCATGTCCCGGCGGACGTCGGCGTACGGATGCGGCTGCTGCCCTGCACGGCGACCGGTCAGCTCTTCTTGCCGACCGCCAGCTTCTCGAACGCACCCATGAGCTGCTTCAGGAAGCCAGCGTTGCCAGGATCGGCCGGCGAATGGACGGCCTGGTTGGCCTCGGCCTGCAGCAGGTACTTCTGGAAGCCGTACGCGGCCGTCGGATGGGCACCGAGCTTGGCGGCGAGCGCGAAGCAGCGCGCCTCGAGCGCTTCCTGCGGTACTACCTCGTCGACCACCCCGAGATCGCGCGCTCTCTCCGGGTCGAACGAATCGGCCGCGAGCAGGACGGCACGCGCGCTCTGCGGCGGGATCGCGAAGCGCGCGATCTGGAACGCGCCGTTCGGCAGCGGCAGCCCGAGCGCGGTCTCGGTGACGCCGATCTTGAACGCGCCGAGCGACGCGACGCGGAAGTCGCAGGCCAGCATGAGGATCGCACCGCCTGCGAGCGCGTGGCCATCGACCATCGCGACGGTCGGCTTGGCGAGCCGCCACAGCCGGTAGATACCGTCCTTGCCGCCGCCGAGCTTCGCCAGCTCGCCCGCCCCCTTCGACTGCATCTCCTTGATGTCGAGACCGGCCGAGAAGAAGCGCCCGCTGCCGGTGACGATCACCGCGCGCACGCGGTCGTCGGCCTCGGCCTCGCTCGCGGCCGCGTGCAGGACCTGCAGGAACTCGGTGTTGATCGCGTTGGCCGGCGGGCGCTCGATGCGCAGGAGGCGGACGCCGCCCTCGTGGTCGGAGACGTGGATCTGCATCCCGTTCGACTAGCAGGTTCGCCCGGCGCGGAAAACGCTGGCGCTCCGTCGTTGCTCTGGGCGCCGGGTCGGTACACAGAAGCGCTGCGTGCCGGTGTCGCGTGAGTGGGAGCAGTACGTACTCGAGCAGCTCGCGGACGTCGGACGGGTGCGCGCGCGCCGCATGTTCGGCGGCGTCGGCCTGTACGTCGAGCAGACGTTCTTCGGGCTGATCGCCGGCGCTGCTGGCGATCTCTTCCTGAAGGTCGACGAGGGCAACCGCGGCGATTTCGAGGCCGCCGGGACGGGGCCGTTCCGGCCATTCGCCGACCAGGCCTACGCCATGTCGTACTGGCAGGTGCCCCCGGACGTGCTCGAGGACAGTGACGAGCTCGCCGCGTGGGCCCGCAAGGCGATCGCGGCGGCGCGCCGGCAGCGCGCGACGCCCAAGGCGCGGCCCAAGGCGACCCGGAATGCGGCCCGCGGTGCGCCCCCGGGCGCGACCGGCGGTCCTTCGCGTCGCAGCTCCCGTTGACTCGCCGCGGCACGACCCTTAAACGGAACTGACTGGTCAGTTCCGTTTTACCGGCTCGTCTCCCTCCCCTCCCCGAGCCGCTCGCACGAGGTCAATCGTCCATGGCAGGCAGGCAGAAGAGCGACGAGAAGCGCGACGAGATCCTCGCCGCGGCCGAGAAGGAGTTCGCGCGCCGTGACTTCCACGAGGTCCTGATGGACGACGTGGCGGCGCGCGCCGGCGTCGGCAAGGGCACGCTCTACCGCTACTTCCCGACCAAGGACGAGCTCTTCCTCGCCACCGTGCTGCGCGGGCTCGACCAGTCGCACGTCGAGTTCTTGCAGGTCTTCGACGAGAACACGCCACTCGAGACCGTCCTCGAGAACGCGGTCGCACGAATGCTCGCGTACTTCACCGGCCGTGCCCCGCTGCTCACCTTGCTGCAGCGCTACGAAGATCGCCTGCCGCGCGCCGACACCGAGGCCTGGCAGCAGCGCCGCATCGATGCGCTCGCCGCGATCGTCGGGGTCCTCGAGCGCGCGGAGCGCTTCGGGCGCACCCGCCAGATGGACACCGAGATCGCCGCCGAGATGCTGCTCGGCATGGTGCGCACGGCGGTCCACTATCCGCGCAAGGGAATGACGCCGGAGACCATGGCGCACGAGATCGTCGCACTGTTCCTCAACGGCGTGCGCCAGCCCGCGACGGCCACCCGCGGCAGCGGACTGCGCGCGGTGCGCGGAGCACGCTCGTGAAGACCGTACGCGGCGGCGCCGCCGTCAGCGTGCTCGCCTGCTGCCTTGCGCTCGGTGGCTGCTCGGGCGGCAACGAGAGCGGTGCGCCGAGCGCGGCAGCGACGGCCACCAGCGCTGGCGGAAGCGCCGCGACCGAGCCGGACGGCACGATCACCGTGACCACCGAGCCGGTCGTCGTGCAGCGCGTCGAGCGCACCATCGACTTCGTCGGCACGTTGCGCGCGGACGCCGAAGCCGAGGTCGCGACCGAGGTCGACGGCCGGCTGCTGACCATCGACGCCGACCTCGGCGACCAGGTCGCGAAGGGACAGGTCCTGGCGTCGCTCGACAGCGCCTCGATCGACGCTCAGCTCCGCGAGGCGGCAGCGAATCTGCAGAAGACCACCACCGAGGAGACGCGCGCGCGACGCCTGAAGGAAGAAGGCGTCATGTCGCAACAAGAGTTCGACACCATCTCGAGCGCGCAGAGCGTGTCGCTCGCGCGCCGCGACGTGCTCGCGATCCAGCTCGGCCACAGCAAGATCCGTGCACCCTTCGCCGGCCGTATCGCGAAGCGCCTGGTCGACGTCGGCAACTACCTCCGCGTCGGGACGCCGATCTTCGTGCTGGTCGCCGACGATCCGCTGCGGCTGCGCGGCGAGGTCCCCGAGCGTTTCGTGGCCGAGCTCGCGGTCGGCCAGGACGTACGCTGCTTCGTCGAGGCCTACCCCGACGACGTCCTCGCCGGGCGGCTCTCGCGGATCAGCGCCGCCGCCGACCCCACCAGCCGCGCGCTGACCATCGAGGCGCTGGTGCCGAACCCCGACGGCAAGCTCAAGGTCGGATTCTTCTGCAAGGCGACGATCCTGACGCACACCAATGCCGAGGCTCTGGTCGTCCCGGTCGAGGCACTGGTCAACTTCGCCGGCGTGACGCGGGTCTTCGTCGTCGACGAGGACGGAACCGCGCGCAGCCGCGAGGTCCAGACAGGGCTCAATCTCGGGCCGAAGGTCGAGATCACGGCGGGGCTCGAGCGCGACACCCGGGTCGCGACGAGCGGGCTCGGGCGGCTCAGCGAGGGCACCAAGGTCGTCGTGCGCAGCACCGGCCCGGCCGCCGCGCGGCCGAGCGCCGAGGCCGCGGCCGCCACGACGGACAACCGCTCGTGAAGCTCGCCGAGCTCTGCATCCGCCGCCCCGTCTTCGCGACCATGCTCGTGCTGCTGTTCGTCGTGCTCGGCGGCATGTCGTACTCGCGCCTCGGCGTCGACCTGTTTCCCAACGTCGACTTCCCGATCACCAGCATCAGCACGACGCTCAAGGGCGCGTCGGTCGAAGAGGTCGAGACGCGCGTCACCAAGCCGCTCGAGGAGTCGATCAACCAGATCCAGGGCATCGACGAGCTGAGCTCGCAGACCAAGGAAGGCCTGTCGCGCGTCGTGGTCCAGTTCAAGCTCGAGCGCAACGGCGCCGAGGCGGCGCAGGACGTGCGCGACAAGGTCTCGATCGTGCTCGCGCAGCTACCCGAGGACGTCGACCCGCCGGTGGTGGTGAAGTTCGACTTCGACGCGTCGCCGATCATGCGCATCGCCGTCTCGGGCGAGCGCGATCCGCGCGAGATCACCGAGATCGCGCGCAAGCGCATCAAGGAAGACATCGAGACCATCTCCGGCGTCGGCTCGGTGACCATCATCGGCGGCGAGGAGCGCGCGATCCAGATCTACGTCGATACCGACAAGCTCGACGCCTACAACCTGTCGATCGGCCAGGTCCGGCGCGCGCTGGTGGCGCAGAACATCGAGGTGCCGGGCGGTCGCATCGACCAGGGCTCGCGCGAGCTCGTGCTGCGCACGATGGGCCGCCTGCCGCGCGTCGAGGACTTCAACGACCTGATCGTCGGCACGCTCGGCGAGCGTCCGATCATGCTGCGCGACATCGCGATCGTGGTGAACGGCTCGGAGGAGCCGCGCTCGTTCGCGAGCCTCGACGGACGCCACGCGGTGACCCTCGAGGTGCGCAAGCAGTCGGGCACCAACAGCGTCGCCATCGTCGAGCGCGTCAAGGCGCGCCTCGCGGAGATCGCGCAGATCATCCCGCCGGACATCCACTACCAGGTGATCAAGGACCAGAGCCGGTTCATCGTCAACTCGATCGACGAGGCAAAGTTCCACCTGCTCCTCGGCGCGATCCTGGTCGCGCTGTCGACGCTGGTCTTCATGGGCGACCTGCGCTCGACCCTGATCGCGGCGATCGCGATTCCGACCTCGATCGTCTCGACGTTCACGGCACTCTGGGTGCTCGGCTTCACGATCAACAACCTCACCCTGATGGGCTTGATCCTCTCGGTCGGCATCGTCATCGACGACGCCGTCGTCGTGCTGGAGAACATCTACCGGCGCATCGAGGAGAAGGGCGAGAAGCCGTTCGAGGCGGCGATCAACGGCACCCGCGAGATCGGGCTCGCCGTCATGGCGACGACCTTCTCGCTGGTGGTGATCTTCCTGCCGATCGCGTTCATGTCGGGACAGACGGGACGCATCTTCAACGAGTTCGGCATCACGACCGCGGTCGCGATCCTGTTCTCGATGCTGATCTCGTTCACCCTGACGCCGATGCTGTGCTCGCGCTTCCTGAAGGTGAAGAAGGGGCACAAGTCGGCCAAGGACCGCGCGTTCTACCGCGTGATCGACTCGAGCTACGGCTGGATCCTCGAGTTCTCGCTGCGCCACCGCTGGGTCATCGTGGTCGCGACGATCCTCACCATCTACTCCACCGGGCCGCTCTTTCGCATGGTCGGCAAGGACTTCCTGCCGCGCGACGACCAGAGCGAGTTCGAGGTCACGGTGCAGACCCCGGAGGGCTACACCCTCGAGCGCAGCGCGGCCCTGTTCCAGGAGGTCGCCGCCCGGCTGGGCGGCCTGCGCGGCGTCGAGCACACCCTGGTCACGATCGGCGACACCACCGGCACGGTCGGCGCCGGCGAGGGCGACGTCACCGCGGGTGCGGTCTACGTGCGCATGAAGGAGTTCGAGCAGCGCGACTTCAGCCAGTTCGAGGTGATGAGCGACGCGCGCAGAATCCTCGCCGAGTACCCCGATCTGCGCACCAGCGTGCAGGCCGTGAACCTGTTCGCCGGCGGCGGCCAGCGCATGTCGGACTTCGAGTTCGACCTGGTCGGGCCGGACATCGAGAAGCTGGAGCAGTACTCGACCGGGATCATGGCCGAGATGCGCAAGTCGAAGGGCTTCGTCGACGTCGACTCGACGCTCGCGCTGCGCAAGCCCGAGGTGCGCGTCAACATCGACCGCAAGAAAGCCGCGGACCTCGGCATCCGCGTCGAGGACATCGCGGCGACCCTGCGCACGCTGGTCGGCGGCGAGCCGGTGAGCAAGTACAAGGAAGGGGACGAGCAGTACGACGTCTGGCTGCGCGCCTCACTGCCCAACCGCAACGACCCGCACGCGATCTACAACCTCGCCGTCGCGCGCCCGAACGGCGAGCTGGTGCGGCTCTCGAACCTGGTCACCCTCGAGGATGCCCGCGGCCCCGCGCAGATCGACCGCTACTCGCGCCAGCGCAAGGTGACCATCGTCGCCAACCTCGAGGGCCTGGCGCTGGGTGACGCCGTCAAGCAGGTCGACACGATCGTCGCCAAGGCCGACCTCCCACAGCTCTACGGGATCCGCTGGTCGCACCGCGCCAAGTCCCTGTCCGAGACCGGGACGAACTTCGTGATCGCGTTCCTGCTGAGCGTCGTGTTCATGTACATGATCCTCGCGGCGCAGTTCGAGAGCTTCCTGCACCCGATCACGATCATGCTCTCGCTGCCGCTGTCGATCCCGTTCGCGCTGCTGTCCCTGCTGCTGCTGAACGAGACCCTCAACATCTACTCCGTGCTCGGTCTCTTCATGCTGTTCGGCATCGTCAAGAAGAACGGCATCCTGCAGGTGGACTACACCAACACGCTGCGCGCCGAGGGCATGCCGCGCGACGAGGCGATCATCACGGCGAACCACGTCCGGCTGCGCCCGATCCTCATGACCACCGTCATGCTGGTGCTGGGCATGATCCCGATCGCGCTCGGCCGTGGGCCGGGAGCGGCGTCGCGCGCCTCGATGGCCAACGTCATCGTCGGCGGGCAGACGCTCTGCCTGCTGCTGACCTTGCTGGTGACGCCGGTCGCCTACTCGCTATTCGACGACGTGGGACGCTTCTTCCGCACCTCGTCGCTGTCGCTGCGCCTGCGCTCCGCGTTCACGCGCGTGCGCACCTCGATCGGCAGCGTGCTGCCGCTCGGCGGCAATGGCCGCCACAGCGCGTGAAGGCCGCTCAGCGCAGCCCGAACTCCTTGAGCTTCTTGTAGAGCCCCGCCCTCGTCAAGCCAAGAACACGGGACGCGCGCAGGACGCTGCCGCCCTGCTGCTCCAGGACCTCGGCGATGTAGCGCGCCTCGAACGCGTTGCGCGCCACGCGCAGCGAGCCCGGTCCGCCCTCGGACGCGGTTCCGAGCGCGGTCGGTGCGGTGTTCGCGGCCAGCAACTCGGCACGCTCGCCGGTGTCGTCCGCGCCGGGCCGGCCACCCGCGGTGAGCTTCGGCGACAGGTGCTCGATGCCGATCGCATCGCCGGTCGATGCGAGGGCGACCGCGCGCTGCACCTCGTTCTGCAGCTCGCGCACGTTGCCCGGCCAGTCGAACTCGATCAGCGCGCGCAGCGCGGGCTCCGACACCGGCCCGACGCGCTTGCCCTGCCGTCGCGCGGCCAGTGACAGGAAGCTCTCGACGAGAATCGGGATGTCGTCGCGCCGCTCGCGCAGCGCCGGGATGTGGATCGGGAAGGCCGAGATACGGTAGAAGAGGTCGCCGCGGAACGTGCCGTGCTCGACCTCGTGCAGCAGGTCGCGGTTGGTCGCCGCCACCAGACGGAACTCGACCTTGCGCGGCCGGATCTCGCCGATCCGCGTCAGCTCGCCTTCCTGCAGGACGCGCAACACCTTGGGCTGCATCGCGAGCGGCATCTCGCCGAGCTCGTCGAGGAAGACGGTGCCCCCCTGGGCCGCCTCGAACAGTCCCTCGTGATCGCCGGTCGCGCCGGTGAACGCGCCGCGGCGATGGCCGAACAGCTCGCTCTCGAGCAGGTTCTCGGGGACGGCCGCGCAGTTGACGGCCAGGAACGGTCCCTTTCCGTGCCGGCTCGACTGGTGGATCGCGCGCGCGACGAGCTCCTTGCCGGTCCCGGTCTCGCCCTCGATCAGCGTCGGCAGCGGTGAGGCGCTGGCCTTCTCGATGAGGTGGAAGAGATCCTCCATCGCCGCGCTCGCACCCAGCAGCACGCCGCCCGAGCGCGCGTCCTCGCGCACGCGGGTCGAGTCGTCGGCCGGCCCCTCGTCGACCGTCTCCCGCGAGCGGTCGCTGACGAACGTCAGCCGGGTCGAGCCGATGGTGATCAGGTCGCCGCTCTCGAGGCGCGCCGGAGCCAGCACGCGCGTCGCGTTGAGGAACGTGCCATTGGCGCTGCCGAGATCGCTGACCAGGAAGCCGTCCTCGTCGGCGCGGATGAGGGACTGGCGCCGCGACGCGGCGGGATCCTCGAGCGCGACGTCGTTGGTCGCGCCACGTCCGACGGTGACGACGCCCGCAAGGGTGAAGTCGATCGGCTCGCCGCCCGCCTGCTCGATGATCAGTCTCGCCCTGCCCACGACAAGGCAACGCCCTATCCCGAACGGGCGACGCTGTTCAATCGGGAGTGGGGGCCAATGCGGCAGGGTTCTCGATGTCGAGCGACGTGCAGTCGGGCGGCGCGTTGACGGGGTTGCAGCGCGCCGGCGTGCCGCCCGGGATCTCGACCAGGTACCCGGTGCCGAAGTCCGGGTCGGGAACCGGGTAGTCGGTGCTCACGAACTGGGCACCGCTGGCCAGGGCTGCGTCGCGCTGCGAGACGTCGCCGTTGCGCGCCTGTGCGGTATCGCCATCGGCCCGGGTGCGGATGATGAAGCCGCGCCCGACCAGATCGCGGATCAGCGCGCCGTCCGCGAACGGATCGTTGAGCTTGATGAATGCGGCCTCGGACTCGCCGGGCAGCGCGCTGGTGAACAGCACCCGGCCACGCAGCGACGGGTGCCCCGCGGTATACGCGTCCTTCTTGTCGCCACCGTTGTCGAGCGCGAACAGGACCTTCCCCCGCGACGCGCCGAGCGTCGGCCAGCCGTCCTCGAGAACGGCCTCCTCGAGCGTGTCGCGGGTGCCACGAACGTCGTCCGGCGTGATCATCCGGTCGGCGGCAAACACCGAGCGGATCTCGGCATCCAGGGTATCGAAGTCGGCGGCCCCGATCGGCAGCGGCGTGACGAAGCCCAGCCCCGGATCCGGGATGACGTCGTCCTTGGCCTCGATCAGGATCAGCAGCGGGACGTGGCCGGGATTGGCGTCCGACCAGCCGCGAACGTCATCCAGACATTCGACCAGGGTGAAGCACGTGGTCTCGAAATCGATGTCCTGCACGTGCAAGACCTTGAGACCCGGCTCGTCGAGTGCAGGTACGCCGGACGCGCCGTCACCGGTCGCGGCGCGCTGTCCTGCCCGGGTGGCGTAGAGGCCACCTGCGGGGTCGGCGAAGATGTCGAGCTCGATCTGGCGGATCCCCTGGCTTGCGAACTGCTCCGCGAGCGGCAGGTGGGTGTACTCGAAGGACCGTGCGAGCGGTTCGCTGAACGCGAGCAGCAACGAGAACAGCGCCGGTTGCGGCTCGATGTGGTAGCTGTTGTGCGAGCCCAGGACCTGGATCTGGTTGAGGCGCAGCTCGCCGTCGCGCGGATACGGATCGTCCGACGAGCTCGAGCTGCTGCAACCGAGGACGAGCAGCGCCGACAGCGCAAGCGCTGCAGCGAGGCGTGGCGCGCAAGAGTTCTTCATTTCGTCACGAGAACTAGCGACGACCTCCGCCACGGGTCAAGCTCGGTTCTGCAAAGCCCCGCGGCCGTGCGACGGATTTCGACCCGTGCTAGCGTTGGCCGACCGGGCAGAGGTGGTCACGAGGCATGCTGCCTCCGGCGGCCCACCCGCCCCGGGCTCTGCAAAGACGATGCTCCGAGGTCGATTCTGGATCGTCGCCGCCTTCGGGGTGGCGATGGTGGCGCTCGCGTTCTGGTGGTTCGGCGGCGACGACCGACAGCGGGAGTACGTCACCGCGGCCGTCGAGCGCGGCCCGATCGTCGCGACCGTGACCGCGACCGGGACCGTGAACCCGGTCCAGTCCGTCACCGTCGGCACCTACGTCTCCGGCCCGATCCAGAACATCTTCGTCGACTACAACTCGCCGGTCCAGAAGGGGCAGATCATCGCCAAGATCGACCCGCGCACCTACCAGGGCAAGGTAGACCGCGCGCGCGCCGAACTCGCGACGGCGATGGCCGGCGTCGAGAAGGCCCGGGCCGATGCCAAGCTGAGGCGGATCCAGGAGGGACGCCAGGAGGCACTCGCGCGCACCAAGGTCGTCTCGCGCGACGAGCTCGACGTGTCACGCTCGACCGCCGAGCAGGCGGAAGCCCAGCTCAAGCTCGCTCTGGCCTCGGTCGAGCAGGCCAAGGCGTCGCTCGGCGAGGCCGAGGTCAGCCTGGGCTACACCGACATCGTCTCGCCGGTCGATGGGATCGTCGTGTCGCGCAGCGTGCAGGTCGGGCAGACGGTCGCGGCGAGCTTCCAGACCCCGACCTTGTTCGTCATCGCCGAGGACTTGAAGAAGATGCAGGTCAACGCCTTCGTCAGCGAGGCCGACATCGGCAAGGTGCGCGAGGGGCAGCGCGCCACCTTCACCGTCGACGCGTTTCCCGGGCGCGGCTTCCCGGCGCGTGTCCGTCAAGTACGTAACTCCCCACAGTCGCTGGAGAACGTCGTGACCTACGACGTGGTGCTCGACGTGGACAACGAAGAGCAACTCTTGAAGCCCGGCATGACGGCCAACGTGAGCGTGGTCACCGCCGAGGAGAGCGACGTGCTCAAGGTCCCGACCGCCGCGCTGCGCTTCCAGCCGCCGGTCGCCGGCGACGGTGCGACCACGGCGCTCGCGACCGCGCAGGCCGAGTCCGCCAGGACGGCACCGTCCGCGGCGGCGGCGCGCGGCGACACCGTCTGGGTCCTGTCGCGCGGCGAGCCGCTGCGCGTCACCGTCACGCCGGGGCTCGCCGACGACGTCATGACCGCGGTCAGCAGCCCCGATCTGCAGCCCGGCGATCGGGTCATCACCCGCATCCAGGCCGACGAGCAGCCGGCCGAGGGCTGGTCGATGTTCCCGCGCGGCGGCGGTGGCGGCGGCCGCGGGCGCCGTTGAAGACAGCGGTCATCCTCACCCGCGAGCTGACCCGGGTCTACCAGGCGGGCGACGTCGCGGTGCATGCGTTGCGCGGCGTGGACCTGCGCATCGATGCCGGCGAGTACGTCGCGGTGATGGGTCCCTCGGGGTGCGGCAAGTCGACCTTGATGAACACCCTCGGCTGCCTCGACAGCCCGAGCGGCGGCACCTACGAGCTGCTCGGCCAGGACGTTTCCCGGCTCTCCGGCGACGAGCTGGCGACGGTGCGCAACCGCACGCTCGGCTTCGTCTTCCAGGACTTCAACCTGTTGCCGCGCACCACCGCGGTCGAGAACGTCGAGCTGCCGCTGCTCTACGGCACCACGCCGCCGGCCGAGCAGCACGCCCGGGCACGCGCCGCGCTGGCGCGGGTCGGGCTCGGCGGACGCGAGGCGAGCACGCCGACGCAGCTCTCCGGCGGCCAGCAGCAGCGGGTGGCGATCGCGCGCGCGCTGGTCACCGAGCCGGCCCTGCTGCTGGCCGACGAGCCGACCGGCAACCTCGACTCGCAGACCAGCATCGACATCCTGGCGCTGCTGCGCGAGCAGCACGCGCGCGGGCTGACGATCGTCATGGTGACGCACGACAACGAGGTCGGCGCGCAAGCCGAGCGCATCCTGCTGATGCGCGACGGCCAGGTGGTCGAGGACCGCCGGCAGACTCCCCGGACGGCGACGGCATGAAGCTCTGGCTGGTCACCCTGCGCCTGGCGCTGCGCTCCCTGCAGCGCAACCCGCTGCGCTCCGGGCTGACGTCGCTCGGCGTGATCGTCGGCGTCGGCGCGGTGATCTCGATGGTCAGCCTCGGACAGGGAGCGCGCGCCGCGCTGCAGGAGCAGATTGCGAGCGTCGGCACGAACATGGTGATGGTCTTCCCGGGCACCACCACGACCGCCGGCGCGCGCGGCGGCTGGGGCAGTGCGAAGCGCTTGACGGTCGACGACGCGCGCGCGATCGAGCGCCAGGTCCAGGGCCTGCATGGCGTCAGCTATCACCGGCGCGACGTGGCGCAGGTCCAGGCGGGTGGCGCGAACTGGACGACGAGCATCTGGGGCGTGCCGCCCGGCTACGCCAGCGTGCGCGAGTGGCCGGTGACGGCCGGCGAGTTCATCACCCAGAGCCAGAACGACACCGCGGCCAAGGTGTGCGTGCTCGGCGCCACCGTCGCCGGGATGCTGTTCGGCGAGGGCGTCGACCCCGTCGGCGCGACGATCCGCGTCAAGGACGTTCCCTTCCAGGTCATCGGCCTCCTGAAGGCGAAGGGACAGAGCGCCTACGGTCAAGATCAGGACGACGCCGTCTTCATCCCGTTCACGACCGCGGAGCGCAAGGTGCTCGGCACCAAGAGCCTGGGCACGGTGGACATGATCCAGGCATCGGTCGCCTCGGCCGCGGAAGAGCCGTACGCGATCGAGCAGATCACGGATCTGCTGCGCCAGCGGCGCCGCATCCAGCCGGGGCAGGACGACGACTTCGGCATCCGCACCGTCGCCGAGATGGCTGCCGCGGCCGACAGCATGGCGCGCGTGATGTCGAACCTGCTGCTCGCGATCGCCTCGATCTCGCTGCTGGTCGGCGGCATCGGGATCATGAACATCCTGCTGGTCTCGGTCACCGAGCGCACGCGCGAGATCGGCATCCGCATGGCCGTCGGCGCGAAGGCGCGGCACATCCTGGCGCAGTTCCTCTGCGAAGCCGTCGCGCTGTCGGCGCTGGGCGGGGTCGCGGGGATCGCCGTCGGCGTCGGTGTCTCGCACGTGATCTCGCAGGTGAGCGGCTGGCCGACGCTGGTGTCGCCGCTTGCGGTCGTCGGCTCGTTCCTGTTTTCCGCAGCCGTGGGCGTGTTCTTCGGCTTCTATCCGGCGCGCAAGGCGTCGCGGCTCAATCCGATCGCCGCCCTGCGGCACGACTGATGATCTCCCTCGACGGCGTCAGCAAGGGCTTCGCAGGCCAGCTCCTGTTCGAGGACGCCTCGCTGCGCCTGGTGTCCGGAGATCGGGCGGGCATCGTCGGGCCCAACGGCGCCGGCAAATCGACCCTGCTGGCGCTCATCACCGGGGTCGAGCTGCCCGACGCCGGCGTCGTCAGCCGCGCGCGCGGCCTGTCGCTCGGACACCTGCCGCAGGAGATCCTCGCCACGCCCGAGGCGACCGTGATCAGCACCGCGCTCCGCCCCGGCGAGCACCTCACCGCGCTCGAGGGCGAGCTCGAGACGCTGCCGCTGGCACTCGAACACGCGACGGACCACGCCACGCAGGAGAGCCTGAGCGCTCGGCTCGCGGAAGTACACGCCGAGTACGAGCGGCTGGGCGGCAACGCGCGCGAGGTGCGCGCGCGCCGCATCCTCGCCGGCCTGGGCTTCCGCCCGGGCGACGAGGAGCGTCCGCTGCGGACGTTCTCCGGCGGCTACGTGATGCGCGCGGAGCTCGCCCGTCTGCTGATCGACCTGCCCGACGTGCTGCTGCTCGACGAGCCAACCAACCATCTCGACCTCGAGTCGGTGCTCTGGCTGCAGGGATTTCTGAGCGCGTATCGGGGCACGCTCGTGCTGATCTCACACGACCGCTCGTTCCTCACCGGCACGACGACCTCGATCGTCGAGGTCGAGGCGCAGCAGGTGACGCGCTACGTCGGCAACTACGAATCGTACGTGCGCGAGCGCGACGAGCGCCGCATCCAGATCGAGGCGGCGGCGAAGAACCAGGAGCGGCGCATCCGCGAGACCGAGCGCTTCATCGAGCGCTTCCGCTACAAGTCGAGCAAGGCGCGCCAGGTACAGAGCCGCATCAAGGCGCTCGAGAAGGAAGACCGCATCACCGTCGCCAAGGACGGGCCACGCGTGCGCTTCCGCTTTCCGCAGCCGGAGCGAACCTCCGAGCTCGCGCTCGAGCTCGATTCGATCGCGAAGTCGTACGGCGAGACACCGGTCTACCGTGCGCTCGACTTCCAGCTCCGCCGCGGCGAGAAGACCGTGCTCGTCGGGCCGAACGGCGCCGGCAAGTCGACGCTGCTGAAGCTGCTCGCCGGTGCCCTCACGCCCGACGCGGGCGAGCGCCGCCTCGGGCTGCGAGTCTCGGTCGGGTACTACACGCAGCACCGTCAAGACATGCTCGACCTCGAGCGCACCGTGCTCGAGAACGCCATGTCCGCGGCGCGCGACCAGGGCGAGACCGTGGTGCGTACGCTGCTCGGCGCGTTCCTCTTCCACGGCGACGACGTCAAGAAGAAGGCGTCAGTCCTGAGCGGCGGCGAGAAGAGCCGGCTCGCGCTGGCGATGATCCTGCTCGACCCGCCGACGGTGTTGCTGATGGACGAGCCGACGATCCACCTCGACATGGCCTCGGTCGACGCGCTCATCGTGGCGCTGCAGGCCTACGAAGGGGCGCTGTGCTTCGTCAGCCACGACGTGCACTTCATCCGTCAGATCGCGCAGAAGGTGGTCCGGGTCGAGACCGGTGCCGTCACCGAGTACGCCGGCGACTGGGACTACTACTGCTGGAAGCGCGGGGCTGCGCCGGCTTCGGCAGCGCACGACGGCGACGACGGTGGCCCGGCGTCGAGCGCGCTCGGCCCCGGCGACGGCGCCGTGGACGGCGAGCGCTCGGCGCGCGGCGAGCGCCTCGAGCGACGTCGCGCCGCCGAGGCACGGCAGGCACTGGCGCGCCGCACGCGCGGTATGCGCGCGGAGATCGGGGCGCTGGAGGAGCAGATCGAGGAGCTGGAGCGGGAGAAGGCCGGGCTCGCCGGCGACCTCGCCGATCCCGCCACCTACCAGCGCAACGGGCGCGAGGTCGCCGACCTGCAGCGGCGCTACGCCGACACCGAGCGCACCCTCGCCGAGCGCAGCGAGCGCTGGATCGTCCTCCAGGAGCAGCTCGAGGAGGCGGCGGCCGAGGAGGCGGATTGAGCCACGACCGTGCGGCCGCCTTCCACGGCCGTGCAAAACAGGGGCTTGCTTTGGCTGATTCTACGTGGGAAATCCTTTGCCCAGTCGAGGCAGGATCAACACCGATGCTAACCCAGAATCATCACACGACGACGCAGCTCACGAGCTGGTGCCATTCGGCCCAGCGCGTCGGCGTCGTCGTCGTGCGCCCGGTCGCAGGCCTGGTTTCGGTGGTGCTCATGAACTCGATTACCCGCATCGCCGACGCCAAGCCGGCGCCCGGCGGCCTGGAACGAGGAGCTCCGTGAGGAAGTGAGTCACAGACCCCCGTCAAAGGCCGCTGGGCAGCAAGCTCAGCGGCCTTTTTTCGTTTTCGGGGGCGGAACAGCCGCGGCGCGCAAAAAATGCGCGGCTGGCGGCGGAAAGGAAGCAATATCGTGCAGGAGCAGGAACAGATCGACGCAAGGTTTTTCGCGGACCGGATCCGGGACGTCGTCCGCGACGAGCCCAAGGCCTTCGCCTACGACCTCGGGCTCAGCCTGTCGGCCGTCTACAACTACTTGAACGGCAGGGTGCCGACGACCGACGTCCTGTTCCGCATCGCGCGGTACTCGGGACGCCCCATGGAGTGGTTCCTGAGCGGTGCGGTCGCCCTGGAGGACGCACCGCACTCGCAAGCGGCTTGACCCGGAACGTCCCCCGTAGCCAGCGCAGCGCCCGCGGCCCCCTCCTCCCGCGGCGCCCGATGACGGCTACGGCAACCAGCGTCCGGCGTCGCCGGCCGGCCGGAGAGCATCCGACCACCGGGCGACGCCGGACGCCGTGACCGAGCGCGACCAGAATCTGGCTTTCGCAGACCATGCGGGGTTCGCTATGGGAGGTGTCTCCCGAGCGGGCATCCGAGCCGCCCGCGACAGAAACGTCGAGCCCGGCAGCACTACCGGGACCTGCGCAAGCTGGAGTGCCCCTTGGGACAGACCCGAGTTCGATCCGTACCCTTCCTCTCCGGTCCCTGCCTGCTCGGCCTCGCCGCCCTGATCGGCGCATGCGGCGGCGGTGGTGGCTCGTCGAATGCGCCGTCGGCTTCGCCCACGCCACGACCGAGCCCGGTGCTGCCCATCGAATCACCCGGGCCTTCGAGGAGCACCGCCGAGATCATCCTGCGCAACGGCGACGTGCTCGCCAACGAGCTGGTGGTTGCCAACATCGAGGACGCGTCGCTCGGCAGCAGCAACGCCGCGGCCGTCGTGGTCACGATCGCCAACGCGGGCAATCGCTCGGCGATCGTCGTCCGAGGAGGCGACGGTAGCCTGTCGACGGTCTATGACCCGACGATCGACGACGCCGGCATCGACTCCACCACGATCACCCGGCTCCGCCTGGCCGCGACCGGCGAGATGGTCTTCCAGTCGGGCAGTGGGCTCGACAGCGACCGTCTCCATCGGATCGCGAACGGCACGCTCGAGACGCTGGCCGGGGTCGCGCCGGGCCCCGTGTTCCCGGAGTTCCGGATTCTCGGCAACGTACGCATCGGCGACGGCGGCGTGGTCGCGTTCGTCGGTGGCGGCCAGGAGTGCGAGGTCCTGGTGGGGGACGACGAGCCGCGCGTGACCTGCACCAACGCGCTCTACGTCGCGAACGCGAGTGGGGTGACGCGGCTCGACGACAGCGAGATCGACCTCGGCCGGCAACGGCCGAGCACCATCCGCGTCGAGATCGACCCGCAGGCAGGTGCCTGGTTCTCCCTGCCGCGCCGGGCCACCGCCCCCATGCTGCTGCACGTTGCCGGCGGCGAAGCGACCACCATCCTGACCGGCGAAACCGTTCTCGACGGGGTCGGAGCGCTGAACTCGGTGGAGGCCGTCGCGGTCAACACCGCCGGGGCGGTGCTACTCGAGGCCGGGCTGCAGGAGTTCTCGGGTGAGCGCCGTCCCCAGGTGCTGGGGATCCTGCGCGGTACGAGCTTCACCGTCATCGCCCAGGAGGGCACGGCGCTCGGCGGTGCCAACATCGCGGCCCTGCGCGGCCTCGGCCTCGATGGTTTGGGCCGGGCCCTCTTCGAAGCCCGGCTCGGCAACGCCGACGAGCCGGCGTCGCAGATCAACTCGCTCTGGCTCGGCGACGACAGCGGCCTGGTCGAGATCGCACGCGAAGGCGGCACGCTTGCCGGCGACGACGCCACGATCCTGGAGATTCTCGGCTCGCGCGTGAACGCCGCGGGCGACGTGGCCTTCCTGACCGAGCTCGGCACGAGCTCCGGCGGGGTGGTTCAGCTCGAGGAGGTCCGCGCCACCGTACGCCGGGCGGACCGCCGCCTGGTGACCATCGCCTCGACCCGTCACACGGCGCAGTTCGGCGCGCTCAGCGAGATGCAGATCGTCGGCTACGACGAGGCTGGCACGCTGCTGCTGATCGGCTCACGCGGCCGGTCGAGCGATCGCATCCTCCTGCTCGGGCGCTCGGATCAGAGCACCGGCTGAGGAGAGATCGTTGGTTTTGCGGGCTGGTTGGCTGCTCGCTCGCGGTCACTGGCGACCGGTAGACCGGTCTCGAGGGAGCGGGCGCGGTGCGGAGAGTTTCCTCGTCCGCACCGGCCTCCAACGCAGCGAGGCGCGCCGGGGCACACTTCGCCCGTCGCGGCCGGCCTTCAATCGTTCCGGTGGAAAGAGTTGGCCGCGAGCTCCTCGATGGTCTGGCTGCTGCTCGTCTGGCTGCTGTTGCGCACGGCCGCCAGCGACTCGATCGCACGCCGGGCGAGCTTGCTCGGCTTGGCGTGGCCGTTCTCCCAACGGTTCACTGTCGAGAAGGTCACCGCCACCGCGTGTGCAAACTCCTCCTGCGTGAGACCCAGCCGCTTGCGCAGCTCCCTGATCTCGGTCCCTGAAACGTCGTCCGCCATGATCATTCCCGTCCTCCTTTGCCGTTCGCCTGGCGAAGGTTGGTTTCCTTCACCCTGCGCGGTTATCGGCACGCGATCCGCCCGACTATAGGGAGCAACCGCGACCCGCCTGTGAGTCCCGGCAACGGACTGGCTAGCGCAGAGAGTCCGGGCTAGCCGGCGGCATCCGATGCATGGCGATCCCGCCGGACCTTGGCTATGTCGAGGCCATGGCGACCACGGCAAAGGACATGCTGGAGGCGCTGAAGCAGGTGAAATACCCCGGCTTCAAGCGGGACATCGTCTCCTTCGGCATCGTCCGGCGGACGCCCCAATCTGGTGGATCAGATCGGCTGATCGTCGAGCGGGTCACACCGGCCGGTGGATCGTGGCCATGCCGGATGCCGCCGCACCCGCCAGGTCGTCGCGAGCGGTCGTCTCCGCGCAGCACCAGGAGGAGGAAGCAGCAGGGCCGTCTGATGGCGCTCCCTGCGCGAGTGGTGTGTCCGGAATCGCGCGCGTGGCGGGCAAGCGCGCGCGGCCACGAGGACTACAGGGTCGGGGGCGGGCCCGGTACTGCGGGCTCGGGCAAGCCCGTCGCGTCGCGGATCTCCTTCGCATCGAGCGACTCGGCCTTCAGCAGGGCCTGCGCGAGCGCGTCCAGCTGCTGGCGGTGCTCGGCCAGCATCCGTCCCGCGTCACCGTGGCTCTCCTCGACGATGCGGCGGACCTCGGCATCGATCAGCTCCGCGGTGGCCTCGCTGTAGGGCTGGCGCTGGAAGGCCGGCGGCAGGCCTTCGTCCTCGGGTGCGACGAAGCTGATCGGACCGAGCTTCTCGCTCATGCCCCAGCGCAGAACCATGTGGCGCGCGATCTCGGTCACCTGCCGCAGGTCGTTCTCGGCGCCGGTCGTGGTCACGCCGTAGACGAGATTCTCGGCCGCACGGCCGCCGAGGGCGGTGGTGATGCGCGCCTGGAGATAGTCCTCGGCGTAGCTCGTCCGGTCGTCGACCGGGAGCTGGTAGGTCACGCCGAGCGCTATGCCGCGCGGCACGATCGAGACGCGATGCACCGGGTCGCTACCCGGGATCAGCAGCGCGAGCAGCGCGTGCCCGGCCTCGTGGTAGGCGGTGCGCTCGCGCTCCGCGGGATTGAGCAAGAGGTTGCGCGCCGGGCCGAGAGTGATCTTCTGCAGCGCTTCCGAGAAGTGCTCGCTGCCGACCGCGATCGCGTCCTTGCGTGCGGCCAGGAGTGCCGCCTCGTTCACCAGGTTACGCAGCTCGGCGCCCACCAGACCGGGCGTCTCGGCGGCGAGACGCTCAAGCGAGACTTCGGGCGCGAGCGGGACCTTCTTGGTGTGCACGGCGAGGATCGCGGCGCGGCCGGCGCGATCGGGGCGCTGCACCACGACGCGCCGGTCGAAGCGTCCCGGTCGCAGCAAGGCCGCGTCGAGCACGTCGGCGCGATTGGTGGCGGCGAGGACGATCACGCCTTCGCGGGAGTCGAAGCCGTCCATCTCGGTCAAGATCTGGTTCAGGGTCTGCTCACGCTCGTCGTGGCCGCCGAGCTGTGCTCCGCTGCCGCGCGTGCGCCCGATCGCGTCGAGCTCGTCGATGAAGATGATCGCGGGCGCCGCCTCGCGCGCCTGCTTGAACAGGTCGCGCACGCGCGACGCGCCGACACCGACGATCATCTCGATGAACTCCGACGCACTGAGGCTGAAGAACGGCACGCCCGCCTGCCCCGCGACCGCGCGCGCCAGCAGCGTCTTGCCCGTTCCGGGCGCACCGACCAGCAGCACGCCCTTCGGCACGGTGCCGCCGAGCCGCTGGTACTTGGTGGGGTTCTTCAGGAAGTCGACGACCTCGACGAGCTCGTTCTCGGCCTCGTCGATCCCGGCGATGTCGTCGAAGGTGACCTTCGGCTGCTCCTCGCTGTAGCGCTTGGCACGGCTCCGCCCGAGGCCGAAGAGCCCGCCGCCGGCCGCCGCGGCGGTGCGATGACTGAGCCAGACGAAGGCGCCGATCAGGAGCAGCGTGGGACCGAAGCCGACCGCGAGCTCGAACCAAGAGGAAGCAGTCTCGTCGACGGCATCGACGATCACGCCTTTTTCCTCGAGGCGCCGGTCGAGGGCCTGGTCGGCAAACGCAGGCCGCTGCGTCCGGAACTGCGTCGCCGTGCGGGGCTTGGGCAGCGTCGTGGCTGTTGCCCCCGGCGTGTCACCCGCCGGGACGCCCGCGCCCTCGGGCGGGTAGGTGACCGCGCTCCTGAACGTTCCCTGGATCGACCCGCCGGCGCTGGTCACGCTCGCGACGTTGCCAGCGTCCACCTGCTGCGTGAAGAACGTGTAGGGAACCGTGACCCAGGACGGCTCGGGAAGGAACACGCGCATCATCAGCCAGTTGGCGCCCAGCAGGACGACGAAGATCAGCCACCGCGGCTGCGGCCGCCATCCGGGGCGGTCCGCCGGCGCTCGTTTCGTCGCCTCCGGTTGCTCCCGCCAGGGGGCTGCCGGTGCGTCGTCTCCAGGGGGATTTGCCATCGTGTTGCCGCTGCGCACCCACCTCGCGCGCTACGCTTCGTCGGCCCCCTGCAAGGGGTCGCGCGGCGGGTGCGAGGCCCACGCCTGTCGAGAGTACTCGACTCGAGGACAAATGACACCCGCACCCCGAGGCGACGGCGGCCCGCCGCATCGCCCCGTCCGTGCTGCGTCTCCGAGCGCTGCCGCAGCGCTCGCGCCGGCGGGCGGGTGCGGCGGCGCTCAGTGGTGCGGCCGGCGCCGCGGCTCCAGCGATTGCGCCACCGGCATGAGCTCCGCCACGAGCACCTCGATTTCGCTCTTGACGTCCTCCGGCGACGCGCCGAACACCACCTGGATCACCTGGTCCACACCGGCCTCGGCATAGGCGCGCAACGTTGCCGCGTCACGGCCGGGCTTCATGTAGGGCGACGCGCTGATCTCGATCGAGTCTGGACGCCGGCCGCGGCGCGAGAGCACGGCGTTCAGCTCCTCGATCCGCGGCACGATCTCGGCCGGCAGCACGTCGAACGCGAACCAGCCGTCGCCGAGGTCGGCGACGCGGCGCAGTGCGCGGTCGCTGTGCCCGCCGAAGATGATGGGCGGATGCGGCTGCTGCAGGGGCTTCGCGAACACCTTGATCCAGGCAGTCTTCGTGCTCGAGATCGGCCTGCGCCTCCTCGCCCGCCGACCGCTCGCTGGCTTCTTCCGCGACGGCTGGAACCTGTTCGACTTCGCCGTGGTCGCGGTGTCGTTGCTGCCGGTCGCGGGCTCCTTCGCGTCCGTGGCTCGGATCGCGCGCGCGCTGCGCGTCGCACGCCTGGTGTCGCTGTCGCCCGAGCTGCGACTCATCATCGGGTCGACCCGGCGCACTGGGGCACCCTTGGGACGGCGCTCTTGAGCCTCTTTCAAGTTCTGACCCTGGAAGGCTGGGCCGACATGCAGCGCACCGCGATGACGGTCTACCCGTGGGCATGGATCTAC